>Cebus_capucinus_imitator_PRJNA485217_SSR105__coassemble_497_pt1 | contig 16090 bp, 16 predicted proteins | sample Cebus_capucinus_imitator_PRJNA485217_SSR105__metabat2_low_PE_004 | metagenome-assembled genome bin Cebus_capucinus_imitator_PRJNA485217_SSR105
AACGTTTCATGACGCATTGGTGTCTTTCGCAGAAAGACGGGTAATAAAAATGAAACAAACAGAACAACTCGTTAGCGGAGAAACAATGATTTTAGCATCGGGGTCTCCAAGAAGAAAAGAACTATTAACACAAGCGGGCTTTACTTATGAAGTGATTGTAAGCGATGTGGAAGAGAAGATCACAGCGACGATACCAAGTCAAGTTGTGATGGAATTAGCGGAACAAAAAGCCAGTGATGTGGCTAGCAAAATAGAAGAGGGAGTGATTATTGGAGCGGATACCGTCGTAGCAAGTGGGGAAACAATTTTAGGAAAACCGACGGACGATGAAGACGCATTTTCTATGTTAAAAGCGTTAAGCGGTTCTATCCACTCTGTGTTTACAGGAGTGTGCATTCTTTCCAAAAAAGAGGGAATGATTGTGGATAAACGAGTTTTTTATGAAGAAACAAAAGTGGAAATGTATCCGTTAGAAGATCAGGAGATCAAAGAGTATATAAAAAGCAAAGAGCCGCAAGATAAGGCTGGGGCGTATGCAATTCAAGGGAAAGCTGCCATTTTTATTAAAGGAATCCAAGGGGATTATTATAACGTCGTAGGACTTCCGATTGGAAGGCTTGTTAAGGAGCTAAAACAGTTGCAAAAATAAAGCTCCCTTGTTATTCTGTATTTGTTATGGATTGAAAACGAGAAGTTTTATACAGAACGAAAAAGGTTGATGATGTAAGGAGTTATAGATAGCTCATGGATCGAAAATGAGAAGTCTTATATAGAACTCATAGGAGACAAGAGAAAGGAGTGTAAGAGAACAAGTGAAAAAACGATGGTTGCCCCTTTTATTAAGCGGTATTTTAATAATAACAATGGCTACTGGGTGCCAAAGCGCGGTACAGAAGAAAAAAGAGGGAACGTTTACGATTTTAACTTCTTTTTATCCAATGTATATCATCGCTTTAAACTTAGTTGATGGAGCAGAAAATGTGGAACTTCGCAATTTAGCGAGCCCATCAACAGGTTGTTTACATGACTATCAAATGCGCCCAACGGATATGGTGAGTCTGGAACAAAATGATGTGATGATTATTAACGGGGCGGGAATGGAAGAATTTTTAGAAGATGCACAAAAAGGAATGGAAGATTTGACGATTATTGATGCCACAGAAGGCATTTCTCTGTTGCCGTCCATAGAACATACCCATGAGCATGAAGAAGAGGAACAGGAAGAAGCACATGATCACGATCATGGAGAGCTCAATGCTCATTCATGGCTCAGTTTAGAGCTTTATGAAGAAGAAATTCAAAATATTGCAAAAGCGCTCAGTGAGTACAATCCAGAGAATGCCGCTGTCTATGAAAACAATGCAGAGGAATACAGCAAGAAAATCGAGCAGTTAAAGCAATTAGAAGATGATGTGAAACAAGAAATGGAAGGGAAGAAAATCGTAATCTTTCATGAAGCCTTTGCTTATATGGCAAACGATTCAGGAATGGAAGTGATAGAGTCTTTAGAAGTGGAAACAGATGCAGGACTCAGCGCAGGGCAGATTCGCCATTTAATTGATGAAGTGGAAGAATCAAACGCCGATCTTTTAATTTCTGAAAAACAATACTCTGGAAAGATAGGACAGACAATAGAAAAAGAAACTGGTATTCAAGATATTACATTAGATTCTTGTGTGACTGGTGAAATGGACAAAAATAGTTATTTAGAAGCGATGGAAAATAATTTACGGATTTTAAAGGAGGCGTTATCCAATGAGTCACAGTTGCGGTTATCACTGCATTAAAATAGAACAATTAGGAGTTACGCTCGATAGAGAGCAAATTCTTAGAAATATTAATATTCACATTCACTGCGGACAGTTGACAACGATTATTGGACCAAATGGAGCAGGAAAGTCAACACTTGTAAAGGCGTTAATCGGGGAAATTCCACATGATGGGGAGATTAAATTTCGAGACATTCGAGATGATAAACCGATTAAATTAAAAATTGGATATGTTCCACAGCAGCTTTCCTTTGATAAAAATACTCCATCTACGGTCTATGATCTTTTTGCCTCTTATATGGACAAGAAGCCGGTTTGTTTCTTTAAAGAAAAAAAGATCTATGAGAAAGCAAAACAACAGCTAGCCGTGTTTGAGGCGGATAATCTCATCGATAAGACATTAGGAGATCTATCAGGCGGAGAATTACAAAGAGTGATGCTATCTATCGCTACATATCCGATGCCAAATTTACTGATTTTAGATGAGCCGATTTCAGGAATGGATCGCAATGGAATGATGCTTTTTTATAAGCAGATCGATCGTCTAAAAAAAGAATATGATCTTTCCATTATTCTCGTCTCCCATGATTTAGAGTTTGCCTATGAATATTCGGATAAAATTATTTTGCTTGATGAAACAATCGTAGGAGAGGGAACACCGGAAGAAGTGTTTGAAAGCCGAAGATTCAAAGCGATGTTTGGAAATATTCGTTATGAAAGGGGAGAAAATTAATGTTTCACTATCATTTTATGCAAAATGCGTTTCTTGCTATTTTGCTGATTACGCCAATTTTTGGAATTTTAGGAACGATGATTGTTAACAATAAAATGGCGTTTTTTTCCGATGCACTAGGACATTCCGCCTTTACCGGAATTGCCCTTGGAGTTTTATTAGGGGTGCAAAATACACTGTTATCTATGGTTGTATTTGGAGTGATTTTTGCGCTGTTATTAAATTGGATTCGCAAGAGAAGCGTGGCATCAACGGACACAGTTATCAGCGTCTTTGCCTCCTGTGGAATGGCGATTGGTCTTGCAATTTTATCCCTTGGGGGAAATTTTGCAAAATATAATAGTTTATTGATTGGTGATATTTTAAGCATTACAAGTTATGAAATTATTGGGCTATTAATTGCCTTTGCAGCGGTGCTTAGTTTCTGGTTTTTCTGCTTTAATCAGCTTCATGCAATTAGCATTAACCGTTCTTTAGCACGAACAAAAGGAATTGATGTAGAACTGATTGATAATCTCTTTGTCATCTTAATTGCCATTGTCGTAATGTTATCTATTCAGTGGGTCGGGCTTTTAATTATCAATGCGCTGTTGATTTTACCAGCAGCATCTGCCAGAAATATCGCCTATAACATGAGAAGCTATCACCTTTATTCAGTTCTGATTGCGGTATTTTCAGGGGTATTAGGGTTAGTGTTATCTTACTACTTTGGAATTGCAACAGGTCCAATGATTGTTATTGTGGCTTCTTGTATTTTCTTTCTTACATTACTCTTGGGAAAGAAAAATAAGAGATAGAGCGAAGAAGAGAAAGGAAAAGGAATGAGAAAAAGGGATTTATACTTGGTTGTTGGCATTGTAATTGTCGCAGTCATAGGGATTCTTGTTGTACTTATGAATCAAAAAGAAGGGAAACAGGTTGTAATTACCGTAGATGGAGAAGTATATGAAGAGGTCAGCTTAGAAGAAGAGAAGACAATCGAAGTGGACACAGAACATGGGAAAAATGTCGTTCGAATTGAAAATGGTTCTGTATTTATGGAAGAAGCGGACTGTCCCGATCAGATCTGTGTGGAACATAAAACTATCAGTAAGAGTGGGGAAACGATTGTATGCCTTCCACATAAAGTAGTTGTGGAAGTGAAAGCAGATAATAGCGAAAAGGAGATTGATAGCATTGTCCAATAACAGAGACCAGAGGATAAAAAAAGTTGCTAATTATGGGGTGCTTGTCACACTGGCTCTTGTCGCATCTTATGTAGAAACTTTGATCCCCATTTCATTGGGAGTGCCAGGGGCAAAGATCGGCTTGGCGAATTTAGTGACCATTATCGCTTTATTTCTAATGGGATTTAAAGATGCCGTTGCAATTTCGCTGATTCGAATTGTGTTAGCAGGCTTTCTCTTTGGAAACTTGTTTGCTATTTTTTATAGTTTAGCAGGTGCGATTTTAAGTTTGCTCGTGATGATACTCTTAAAAAAATTAGAATTTGGAACCGTTGCCGTTAGCTGTGCAGGTGGAGTCGCTCATAACGTTGGGCAGATCAGCTTTGCCGCCCTTATTGTGGAAAATACAAGCCTTTTTTATTACTTGCCTGTTTTATTAATTGCAGGAGTGTTGGCAGGAATTGCCATTGGCATATTAGGGGATCAATTAGTGAAGCGATTAAAGCATATTTTACAATGAAGAAAATAAGAGCATTAGACAGAAGAGAAGTTCATGGAGACATCTCTCCTGTCTAATTTTGTATATAAACATGTGAGGCTATTGGAAATATAAAAATTGCCTCTTAAAAAAGTAAAAAATCTCGTAACAAAAAATCGTAAAGTTAAGTATTTTTATGGAAAAATGTATAGCAATTTGTATGATATTGAAACATGAAATGCCGTTGTATTTTCAATAGAAAGAAGGTATAATCGAAAATAGCAGTATAAGAACGTTAGATTTAATGAAAATAGAAGTTATCTATTTCCTTTCAGTGAAATTCAAGATATAGAGAAAGGGACTAAAAGAATGAAACTAAACTTAAAAAATATTGGAAAGATAAAAGAGGCAACCGTTGAATTAAATGGTATTACTGTTATTGCTGGTGGAAATGATACTGGTAAGAGCACTGTTGGGAAAGCATTGTATTGTTTGTTTAACAGCTTATATCAAATTGATCATAGAATTTTAAAAGAAAAACAATACGGTATTGAAAACGCTGTTCGAAATCAAGGAGCTTTTTTATTTGGAAACTTAAACGCAACGCTATCAAATATGATTTTAAATGAGAAAGAACTGTATTTGAAAAATCAAGATGCATTAACAGAAGTTCTGCGCCATTATTTGAAAGACGAGGAAGAAGATCATCTTGTAGAAGTGAGCCAAAGAGTCAAAGAAATACTAGAAATATCAGATGATGAAATTATAAAAAATATATTTACTAAAATATTGTCATTAGAATTTGATGGGCAAATAAACAATATATTTCAGAATGAAAAAGCAGAAGTTGAATTAAGTGTAAAAAATAAACAGATCCGCTTATGGATTGAAGAAAACAAGGTGACACAATTTGAAGAAAAAATGCAGTTAGATACAGAAGTAGTTTATATTGATGATCCTTTTATTATCGATGAAATTACTCCAAGCAAAGTTTCAAAATTTCTTTGGCTAGAAGATGAGCTGTATAAAGAGCATAGAGAACACTTAAAAGCAAAGATTACTTCAGAGAATAAGATTGTTGGTATTATAGATTCTATTTTAGTGGATCGTGGTTTACAAGCAGTGTTGAATAAGTTAAATGAAGTTTGTGAGGGAAAGATAGAAAACGATCAGCAAGGGCGTCTCATATATAGAAAAAAAGATAAAAATTTGAATATTAGCAATTTATCAACAGGACTAAAGACATTTGTTATATTAAAAATCTTATTGGAGAAAGGGATTATTGAACAAAATGGAACAATTATTTTAGATGAACCAGAGATTCATCTTCACCCAGAGTGGCAACTATTGTTTGCGGAGCTTATTGTATTGCTACAAAAAGAGTTTCGGTTGCATATTTTGTTAAATACCCACAGCCCATATTTCTTAAAAGCTATTGAGACATATTCAGCCAAATATGAGATAGCAGATCGATGTAAATACTATCTATCTTATATGGAAGGGGAAAGCTCTGAATTAGAAGATGTCACAACTTGTACAGAAAAAATTTATCAAAAGCTCACAATACCACTCGAAACATTGCAAAGGGAGATTTATGGCAATGATTGATTTGAAAAGTTATGAGAAATTACAATATTTCACAACATTAAAAGAAGCTTCCATGAATGATGCAGATAAAAGACATATTATGTATATGGTGGATTCAGAGGCAGAGGTCATTGATTTTGATAAAGTGAAAGAAAACTATATTAGTCAATTACATGTATTAGATACACCAAAGTCAAATGATGCACTTTTAGAATTTGATGGGAAACTATATTTTATTGAATTTAAAGATGGAAACATGCGAGATGCCATTTTTGAGGTAAAGAGAAAGATTTATGAGAGTTTACTTGTTTTTTGTGATATTACAGGGGAGAATATATCTTTTACAAGAGAAAATATGAATTATATTTTGGTTTATAATAAAGAAAACAGTAGAAAATATATCGAAAAACTTGTGGAGAAGAGAGAAAAAAATTCTTCAAGTTTAAGCAAAAAGGAAATAAATGAATCTCAATCATATGATCAGTTCTTAGGAATTATGGGAAGTTTATCGAAAATAAATGTAGATATTTTTGGATTGAAGAAACAGTTTCAAAAAATGTATTTTAAAGAAGTTTATACATATGATAAAGAGGAATTTACAAAAGAGTTTGCAAGTAAACTACAATAATGGAAAGAAAAAATGGCTCTATGTTGAGAGGTGGGTGCATATTGCATCTCATTCTCATATAGAGCCATTTTTATTAAATCACTTGTTTTAATGTAAAATCATCAGTGATTAATAATAAATCCGCTTCTTTTCCAACGGTAATGGATCCGATTGTATCATAAAGTCCGATGCTCATGGCTGGATTTCTTGTGGCTGCGAAAATCGCATCTGCTTCCGAAACTCCAAAGGAGATCGCTTTTTTCATACAGTCATAGAGATTCGTTGCAGAACCTGCAATGGTGCCGTTTGAAAGGGTCGCTTTTCCATCGGTCATCGTCACTTCTTGTCCACCGAGTTCATATGTTCCATTTTCCATACCGGTTGCCATCATAGAATCGCTGATGAGCACAACACGATCTTTAAACATTTTAAATGTGGAGCGAATGACGCTTGGGTGAATGTGGATTCCATCGGAGATCAATTCCACATAGCTATGTTCCGTATCCGCAGCAGCACCGATTAAACCTGGCGCTCTGTGAGAGTAAGGAGGCATTGCATTGTATAAGTGCGTGACGTGATCGGCTCCATTTTGGAACGCTTCCATACAGTAATCGTAATCTGCCGCAGTATGTCCAAGGGAAATGTGAACTTCCTCATGCTTTTCCTTGATAAAATCCATGGCGCCTGGGGCGTTTGGTGCTACGGTCACTAATTTAATCATGCCTTTGCTTGCCTGTTGACAATGATCGAAAAATTCAGAAGAAAGGTGGATAATATATTTTGCCAGATGTGCGCCTTTCTTTTCAGGGTCGAGGAACGGACCTTCCATGTTAATGCCGACAATGGTTGCCTCATCAGGATCGTTGCCAACTTCACTTGCTGTTGCAAATACATGTTCCAAAATATCAATTCCTAATGTCATAGAAGTTGGGCAGTAGGAAGTGATGCCGTGAGCTTTTTCATATTTGAGCACCGTTTTTAGACCTTCCACGTCTGCATCGGAGAAATCATGTCCAAAGGCACCGTGGCTATGAATGTCGATAAGTCCTGGAATGACCTTTAAACCAGTTGCATCAATCGTTGTTCGATCGCTTACTTCTTCAAGAGAAGAAACGATTTTATGGTTTTCAATATAGAGTGTCTGCTGTTGATAGGAACCATCTTCTTGAAATACAAGTCCATTTTCAATAATCATAAATTAGAACACCCCTTTTTCTTTTGCGATGGAAAGGGCATCACTATCCGCAATGACAATTACATTTGGGTGAAGTTGAAGGATTGATGCTTGTACTTGTGGTGTGATTGATCCAAAGAAAGAGTCGCAAACAGCCTGCGCTTTTGATTCTCCAGATGCCAATAATAAAATCATTTTTGCATTCATAATGTTGCCAATTCCCATTGTATAAGCATATTTTGGCACGTCTTCTTCGGTTTCAAAAAATCTGGCATTTGCCTTAATTGTGCTTTCTGCTAGTTGAACACAATGAACGCCTTTTTTAAATTCATTAGAAGGTTCATTGAATCCAATATGACCGTTTCCGCCGATTCCTAAAAGCTGAAGATCAGCGCCGCCAATGCGTTCTAATAGTGCCTGATAAGCAGCACACTCTTCCTTGGCATCTTCAGAAAGTCCGTTCGGAACGGAAGTGTTTGCTTTATCAATATTAACGTGATTAAAGAAGTTTGTGTTCATAAAGTAACGATAGCTTTGATCGTGTTCTCCGGATAATCCTTTGTACTCATCTAAGTTTACAGAATGTACTTGAGAGAAATCGAGATCCCCATTTTCATATTTCTTAATTAAGTTCTGATAAGTTCCAACAGGAGTGGAACCAGTTGCAAGTCCTAATGTACAAGTTGGATTAAGTGTAACCTCGGCAGCAATGATTTCCGCTGCTTTTTTGCTCATATCATCATAATTTTTTGCTTCAATGATTCTCATAAAATAAATTCTCCTTTTTTTAACGATAGAGTTTTTTTGATATCTTTCTTCTATGATCTATATTATATGATTTCCTATGAGAAATTTCAATAAATTGCAAGATTCTGAAAAAACTTTCATTAATTGTGAAAAAGTAACAGAAATCACTCGGGAAAATTGGAGGAAATATAGGCTCTTCTCCATAAGTTTTAAAAGTACTTTCTTAAAATGAAAAAGAGTTGAAATTAAAATTCAATTTCGGTATAGTGAATGCAACAAAGCAGTTGAAAAAAATATACTATCACCAATACTACAAGAAAGAAGGGAATATCCAAAATGGAAAAATATTTGGAACGTTTGAAAGGACATCTGATTGTTTCTTGTCAAGCACTTCCTCATGAACCACTTCATTCTTCTTTTATTATGGGAAGAATGGCGTTAGCAGCGGAAGAAGGAGGTGCAAAGGGGATACGAGCGAATACAAAGGAAGATATTTTAGAGATTAAGAAAAATGTCGATCTCCCGATCATCGGAATCGTAAAAAGAGATTATGAAGATAGCAAAGTGTATATTACACCGACAATGAAAGAAATAGACGAGTTGATGGAGGCAAAGCCAGAGATTATTGCGGTAGATGCGACGAGTGCTCTTCGACCAAACGGCGTTACGATTGATGAATTTTACAGACAAATTCGTGAGAAATATCCGGAACAATTGTTGATGGCAGATTGCTCAACCGTAGAAGAAGCGCTTCATGCAGATGAATTGGGCTTTGACTTCATTGGAACAACATTAGTTGGCTATACAGAACAGAGCAAGGGACTAAAAATCGAAGAAAATGATTTTGAAATTATTCGTATAATTTTAGAACGTGCTTCTCATAAGGTTATTGCAGAAGGCAATATCAATACGCCAGAGAAGGCAAAAAGAGTCATTGAATTAGGCTGTTATAGCGTAGTCGTTGGTTCTATTATTACAAGACCACAGTTGATTACAAAATCTTTTACAGAGGCAATTGATTTGGTTAATTGGAGACAAGAATTTTAACTTTCATGTGAAGTTGAGAATGATGGAACATTTAGATATGAGAGGAAGGATAAGGACATGGAACAGCAAGTAAAAGCAATCATACCATTTATGGAATCGATTTATGAGAGTTTTACCCCTCTTGAAAAAACAATTGCAAATTTCTATATTCAGAATAAAACAGAAACCGATCTTTCCTCAAAAAATATTTCAAAAAAACTTTATATATCAGAAGCATCTCTTTCAAGATTTGCGAAAAAGTGTGGATTTAAAGGGTATCGAGAGTTTTTATTTTATTATGAACAGCAAAGAAAACAAGAAGAAAATTTGCCGACGAGGGATCGATATTCCACGCAAGTTTTAAACACATATCAGGAATTATTGGATAAGAGCCATAGTTTAATAGACGAGCAGCAGATGAATCGAATTGTGGAGCTGATCGCCAATAAAGATAGAATTTATGTATATGGACGAGGGAGTTCTGGTCTTGTGGCACAGGAAATGAAGTTTCGCTTTATGAGATTGGGAGTGAATATTGAGGCGATTACAGATGATCATATTATGAAGATGAACACGGTGCTTTTGGATTCTCGATGTTTAGTGATAGGAATCAGTGTCAGCGGTATGAACGAAGAAGTCATAGATTCGTTGCAGGCGGCGAAGGTACAAGGGGCGGCTACGATTTTATTTAGCGCTAGACGGGATAAGAAATTTTCTTTTTGTGATGAAGTGCTATTAGTAGCATCGAAGAAATATTTAGAAAACGGCAAGGCGATTTCACCGCAGTTTCCGGTTTTGATTTTGGTGGATATTTTATATTCGCATTTCTTAGAATCGGACAAACTTCATCGGGAGGCGCTGCACGATCGCACACTAAACGCATTGCAAGAGGGAAAGAACCGATTATAGTAGGAAAAATGAAAGAATTTTATAATTGACAAAGGATCTTTGCTTTTATACACTATATACTAGGCAGAAAATGTAAATCTAGTATGAAGGAAAAATAGAAGGGAGAGCCAATGAAACCTTGTGACAAGAAGAACATTCAAAAAATGACAAAACTAATTGTTTGCATGATTGCATTGTGTTTTATTATGCAGCCGATGGCAGTTATGGCTAAGAGCAGCAAGAGAACGATTCGGTATAATGGAAAAAATTATACATACTCAAAAAGCGCTGTGAAAGTAGTCGTAGATGACGAGACGATCAAAACTCCTTATGGAGGCGTTATTTTAGATAATATTTCTATGGTTCCAGCTTATCAGACATTTTCAACTTCTAGTTTAGGTGTCTCTTATGAATTAAATGCAAGCAAAACAACTCTTACATTAGAAACCGAGCAGCATAAAGTGGAGATACCTCTGAATAAGAAGTATATGTATGTAGATGGAAAGAAAAAATCATTGAGCAAAGAAGCGGTACAAGTATATGATAAAAATACAAAAAAAACTTGCTTGATGGTTCCAGGAAGAGATGTTGCGGAGGCGCTTGGATTTGTATATGAATGGAATAACAGCAAAGTAACTTCTTATTTCTATACAAAGGAATATCTTGGAATGGACAGCGAAGAAGATGATGTAGATATTTCAACCGATGATCCGAGCAATAGCGATGAGGAAAATACGGAATTTGACGATACAACAAGCGATGGGGATAGCGAAGAGAACAGTGGCGAGACGGATTCTAACAATGGTTCAAGTGCAGAAGACGATTCTTTAGAAGCGCCAAAAAGCTATTCTATAAAAATTTCAAAGCCAGAAGGCATGGGAAATAATGCTTATGAAGTAAATGATAATTATTGGAAAAAACAGCTGATCATCACATTCGAAGACGATTATTCCGAATTTTATGATCAAAATCCAGTAGAGAAAAAGAAAAATAATGTAAAAAGTGTTTCTGTGGAACAAAATGGAGATGGAGGAACGGACATCGTCCTTACAACAAGTAAAATTCAAGGATTTCGCATAACAGAGACGACAGATGCCCTTTATGTAGAAGTCGGAAGTCCACAGAGTATATACGATAAAATTGTCGTGATCGATCCAGGGCATGGTGGAAGTGATCCGGGAACAAATGGAAATGGAATTGTAGAAAAGGATAAAGTATTAGAAATTGCAAAAGTGATTAACGGCTATTTTGAAGGAGAAGATGATATTAAAGTCTATTTCACTCGATTGGCGGACAGCGTATCTGGAATGACGGCGGGAAGCTCTGGCGTAAAAAATTCACAGATGTCATTGCCGGCTCGGTATAATTTTGCCAATGAAATCGATGCAGATCTCTTTGTGAGCATTCATCTCAATTCTTTTGGAACATCTGCAAATGGAACGGAAACTTTTTACAGCGCAAAAAATACGAGCAAAAACGAATGGGGAGTCACTTCAAAAGATCTTGCAACTCGTATGCAAAAAGCAGTACAAAGTGTGATCGGAAGATATAACCGTGGAGTGAAAGTGAACTCTAATTTGGCAGTATTAACTCATACGAATATGCCGGCTGTTTTAGTTGAAGCGGCGTTTGTATCCAATAAGACAGATGCTGCAATTCTAAAAAATTCGGATAAGATTGATGAGCTTGCACAAGCCATTCATGATGTAATTGTAGAATCTTTTGAGTAATGATTGTATAGGATATATAAAAATAAAATGAGATATTGACAAACTTTAATCAATTTTGTATGATTATGTATAGAAAGTTCTTTTATTTATGGAAGATAAAAAGAAGATTCAATGTGGAGAAGTCGAATGATTTCTCCACAAAAATTAGAACAATTGGTTCTACCAATTAAACGCTCGAACGATAAGAAATAACAATTAATAATATATAGAGAAGGAGATTTTAATATGGAGATTTTAGTATGTGTAAAACAAGTACCAGATGACTCTGTGGAAATTCATTTAAAAGATGGAGCGCCTGATTTTAGTCAAGCGGCTCCCGTTGTCAATGCCTTTGATACATATGCTTTAGAGATGGCAGTTCGACTAAAAGAATCGGTTGGGGGCAATGTAACCGTATTGAGCGTTGGACCAGAGACGGCGAAGAACTCATTAAAAAACTGTTTGGCAGTGGGTGCAAGCAAAGCATTTTTAGTGCCAGAAGAGCAGTATCAACAAATGGATTCAAACGGAATTGGCATCGTATTAAAAGGGGCAATTGAGAAAATAGAAGAGATGGAAGGGGTAGCCTATGATGTGATTTTCTGTGGCAGAGAATCCACAGACTATGCTTCAGGTCAAGTGGGACCGGCATTGGCGAAACAGTTAAACGTTGGATTGGTTACGAATATTGTGGATATTGAGCAGTCAGGCGATGGAGTGATTGCAAAACAGGAAACAGAAGAAGGGTATCATAAAGTGGAAACAAAGATGCCTTGTGTAGTCACTGTGAATAAACCGGTCTATGATCCTCGGTATCCAACGATTAAAAGTAAGATGGCAGCTAGAAAGATTGCCATTGGTGAAATAGCACTTACGGACCTTCAAGTGACAGAAAAGGAAATGATTGATGGCAATTCAATCAAAGTATGCAACGTATATGAGCCGGCGAAAAAAGAAGCTGGTGTAAAGATTAAGTCAGAAACGTTAGAAGAAGCAGTGGCACAAGTATTTTCCATGATGGAAGAAGCAAAAGTATTATAGGAGGCAGGAGTATGAGCTTTACAGAAAATAAAAAAATAATGGTCTATGTAGAAAGCAAAGAAAATAAAGCAGTTCAAGCGGGGCTTGAAGTTCTCACTCCTGCAAAGGAATTTGCAAAAGAAGTCATTGCAGTTACAAATTCAGAAGAAGTGGGAAATCAGATTGCAACATTAGGAGCAGATCAAGTCATCGTATTGGAAGGAGAATTTGATCTGGAACAAGAAGCGGAGAAAGTGGCGCAATTGGTAAAACAGTATGAGCCATCAGTTGTATGGCTGGGCGCAACACCAATTGGAAAAGATTTGGCGGCTATGATTACGGCAAACGTAGGAGGCAGCTGTGTGACCGATGTTATTGGAATAAAAGAAGAGGAGAACAAGCTCATCTATACTTGCCCAGTTTATGGAGGAACAGTGCTTCATGATGTCTATGTGGAAGCCGATATACAGGTTGCTTCCATTCGCTCTGGAATTTTTAAAAAGCCAGAAAGCGGTGAGAAAACAGCAGAAGTTCTCAAACAATCCATAGAAGTTTCTGATTTAAAAACAGCGGTAAAAGAAACGGTAAAAGAGATTGCAGAAGCGGTCAATTTAGAGGAAGCCGATATTATTGTGGCAGGTGGAAGAGGTCTTGGAAATGAAGAGAACTTCAAATTAGTGGAAGAGTTGGCAAATGTATGCGGTGGAGTTGTGGGAGCTACAAGACCAGCCATTGAAGCCAACTGGATCTCAAGAGCCCATCAAGTTGGGCAGTCAGGAAAGATTGTTGCACCGAAATTATATATTGCATTGGGAATTTCAGGGGCGACTCAGCACATTTCCGGCATGATTGGTTCCGGATATGTGATCGCAGTCAATAAAGATGAGGACGCACCGATCTTTGATGTGGCAGATGTTGGAATCGTCGGAGATGTAGTAAAAGTGATTCCATTGCTGATAGAAGAGTTTAAGAAGAGAAAAGAAAATTAAATAGAAAATCCATGATATTGGAAAAGGACATAAGAAAACAACCGTTCTTATGTCCTTTTTCGTATCGAAAAGACTTTGGATTGTCGCCTTAGATTCAAAGCGCGATCGGGATAATCGGTAATAATTCCTGCCACAGAAGAGTGTAAAAACCGTTCAATTAACGAAGGTTGGTTGACTGTCCATACATAGACCGGAATTCTTTGAATTTTCATGCGAAATAAAAATTCTTTTGTGAGAAATTGATAATGTGGGCTTATGAAATCCGCTTTGCAATGACGAAGACGATGTCTTGGAAAATATTCAGAAAGGCGTTTTTTGACGTCTAATGTTTCGATACCGATTAAAAGCCCGGTTGTCACATTGGGATCTAGTTGTTTGATTGTAAGGACAGAGCAATCATGAAAAGATTTTATAAAAAATTCGGAATAAGAAAAGTATTTTTTTACAAGAGTAAGCACTTCCTCTTCATATCCCGTTTCTTTTAATTCAATATCTAGGTGAATTTTTCCATGGCAAAGGACAAGCACTTCTTCTAAGAGAGGAATTTGGTAGCCCTCCATATGGGCGATATGGTTGATTTCCTCATAAGTAAGCGTGTTTAGCGGTTTACTATAAAGAGTGGGATTGTGAAAAACGATCAGTTTTTGATCGAGGGTTCTTCGAATATCAAATTCCACCATATCTGCGCCGAGTTCAATGGCCGTTTGAAAAGCGTCTGTTGTATTTTCATGAGGAACAAGGGCAGAAGCGCCTCGATGGGCAATAATTAATTTCTGTTTTCTCATAATGATAAACACCTCAATTCTAATAGTATCATAGCATTGATTCTCTAATATTTCTAGGGAAGATTCGACGGATTGTTAAGGAAAATCGTTGCTCAAGATAAGAAGGAGAAGAGGAGCGGTGAAGTGTTATTTGCAAGGGATAAAATAAAATATCTGATAAAAAAATAAAGAATTTAGAAAAATAAAGTTTATATATAAAAAAATAAATAATTATTAGAAAATATTGATTCTGGAAAATGAGTGAGGTATAATAAAAGTAATAAAAAAGCAGAACAACTGGATATAGTTTCGTGTAGAAAGGGGCGTTTTGTATGAAGAAATTTGCAGATATTTATGAGCAAGTTTGGAGCAACGTCTTTTTCTGGCTGTATTTGATGCGGACAGAAGGTCATGGATTGATTGAGGAGGAAGACTTTAAGATTCCCGTTACTTTGATGATTTTATTCGTTGTTTTATGTGTTCTTCTCTTTCTAATTATGTGGAATTAGGGGGATAGACGGCGAGCCGATATAAAAGGTATTTGATCTTAATCTTATTGAGAGGAGAAAATGGAACGATTAGGGAGAAGAACGATGGGGAAACTGTTTGATAGGCTGTGATAGTAAAGAGATACTCAATGCTATGACAGTCTAAATTTTTTCATCAGTTGAAACAATGATGTAATTTGATATAATAATGACGTATGAAGGTACAAGGGTTAAATAGAACAGGAGGTTTTTATGGCATCATTTGTAGAATTAAAGGACGTTACAAAGACGTATCAAATGGGGGAAGTGGAGATTCATGCGGTTGCAGGAGTGAATTTTCAAATAGAGAAAGGAGAATTTGTTGTCATTGTTGGACCTAGTGGGGCAGGAAAAACAACGGTTCTCAATATATTAGGAGGAATGGACAGTGCGACTTCCGGTCAAGTGTTTGTTGGCGGAATTGATATTAGCAACTATCATTCAAAACAGTTGACAACTTATCGGAGAAATGAAATTGGATTTGTCTTTCAGTTTTATAATCTCGTGCAAAATTTAACTGCAAAAGAAAATGTTGAACTTGCGACACAGATCAGCAAAGATCCGTTGAATCCGTTAGAAGTGTTGCAGCTTGTTGGATTAACGGATAGGGTGAATAATTTTCCAGCTCAGCTATCAGGTGGAGAACAGCAAAGGGTGGCAATAGCAAGGGCGCTTGCTAAAAATCCGAAGCTGCTTCTTTGCGATGAGCCAACAGGCGCCTTGGATTATCATACGGGAAAAGCGATTTTAAAATTGTTACAAGAAACTTGTAGAAAACATGGAATGACGGTTATTGTAATTACTCACAACTCGGCAATTGCGCCGATGGCAGATCGGGTGATTCATATTAAGAACGGAAAAGTGGAGCAGATGGAACAAAATGAGAATCCGATGCCAGTGGAACAA
>Cebus_capucinus_imitator_PRJNA485217_SSR105__coassemble_506_pt1 | contig 15722 bp, 17 predicted proteins | sample Cebus_capucinus_imitator_PRJNA485217_SSR105__metabat2_low_PE_004 | metagenome-assembled genome bin Cebus_capucinus_imitator_PRJNA485217_SSR105
TATATAGAAACTTATTAATCAAGTAGTCTTAATGACTACACCATTATTATACTAGGAGCGTGATGATATGGCAACTATACCAGAATTTGAAATGTTTCAAGATGTATGGAATTTTTTGAAAAAATATCGTGACATAAAAGATACAGAAGAATACTGGAAGAATGTAGTCAAGGAATCTGCTGCCATTTGTGGCAAACATAGCGAGTATTCAGAGTATTGCAGGCAAATAATGATAGCAACCGTTGACGAACTGGAAAGGAGAGCGAAAGGAGCAAGAGCATGATAACAGAGTATAAGTATACAGTGGAAGAATTGAAAAAGTTGTTGCAAGGCATGATTGTTCTTGTAGACAGCAGAGAAAAGCAAAATAAGCATATATTAGATTATTTTAAAAGACATAGAATCGCTTATGAAGTTACAAAGCTAGACTATGGAGATTATTCGGTCAAAGTGCCGGTGGCAGCAGAACAAGCATTGTATTTTCATAGAGAAATTGTAGTAGAGAGAAAAGCGAGTTTTGAAGAACTATCTGGAAATCTGGCACAGAAACGAGAGCAGTTCGAAAAAGAGTTTTTAAAGGCTCGCAATGATTCTTGTAAGGTCTATCTTATGGTGGAAGATTCAAAGGGATATAGTGGTATTATGAATCATCAGTACAGAACAAAACTGAAACCCTCTTCCTTTGTAGCAAGTTTGAGGACATTTGAGCATAGATATAATGCCAATATACAATTTATTGATTCTAACAATGCAGGTTATTATATCTATTCAACCTTGTATTATTATTTGCGAGAGAGATTGAAATGATAGTATTTTACAAAACAAACAACACGAATGAGAGGCGAAATGCTAACAAATGTCAACATAAATTCTTAGTATTTCCTAGTGTGTATTCTAGTATAAAAGGGCAGAAATATAGCCTTTTGTATGTACACAAAAACAGAAAAAGTATGCACACAAAATAAGCGAACGATCGCTTTCAAAATATCCGAACGATCGGATATAAAAGTAAACGATTTAGGGGAAGAAATGGCATAAAATCGTATTTCCGATACAATACAAATGGTTAAAATACAACACTTCCAAAACAAACACGAATACTAATATGCTAAGGTTTCCAAAACAACACGAATAGGGAAAGTACAACAATAAAAGTGCAATGTTGCAATCGTTGCGTTGCAGTTTATAACCCAATAAAACCTGATATTTTTTGGACATAAGGGGGCTTGATAATTTGACGAATGAACAACTTGTATTGAGAATCAAGGCAGGGGAAAATACTGCTGCTAATATGCTCAAATTATGGGAGCAGAACAAGGGTATGATATATAAAATCGCTTTGAAGTTTAAGGGATATGAAGAGATAGAGGACTTAACACAACAAGGGTATTTAGGATTATGTGATGCAGTAGAAAACTACGATACAGATTCGGGGGCTTTGTTCTTGTCTTATGCGACTTATTGGATAAAGCAGAGTATGCAAAGATACATAGAAAATTGTGGTCATGTAGTGAGGATACCAGTTTATAGACGAGAAGATATAAGAAAGTACAAGAAAGCAGTTGCAAACTTTGAAATGAAATGGAACAGAAAGCCGACAGATGGTGAATTATCTGCTTTATTAGGTGTTAGCATAGAAAAACTTGACCAAATAAGGAAAAGCCTTGAAATGGGGCAAATAGCAAGCATAGACGAATATATCAAGGATAGCGAAGATACAACAGTGGGAAATACAATTGCCGGCAATGTTGACATAGAAAATCAAGTAATTGGTTCTATGAATCGAAAAGAGGTCAAAGAAGTTTTATGGAATATGGTTGATGAATTGCCGGAAGATTATCCATTACTTTTGAGATTGCGTTATCAAGAGGGGCAGACATTGCAGATGCTCGCAGACAGATTTGATGTGACTAGAGAGGTAATAAGGCAAAAAGAATTTAAAGCCTTGCAAGAATTAAGAAGAACAAGGCGGAAAAAGATTCTTGCAGCATATGTTGATGGCTATATCAAAGATATGTCAATCAAGGGAACAGGAGTGGAACATTTTAGAACTACATGGACAAGTTCCACAGAGAGAACAGCGTTGAAATTATTAGAGAAAGAGTATGGATACGCTAAAAATTTAGCGATAAGGCGTACAAATTTGTACGGTGGTTGAAATGGAAAAGTGAAGAACAATCAAATGCAATCTTGCAGTGGTTGATTTCTCCTCAATGAAGATTCATATGCTCAAAAATGAGCAAAAGTGCTTATCACACAAGCACGTTCTCGTAGCCGAAAATTCGGCAGCCAAATTTTGAAAGCTGAAAATTTCACCACCACAATTTTATGGAAGCGAAAAAAACAGTTCCATAAGTTTATGGAGCAGTAGCAAATTAACGTTCTTCATGAAAGACGAACGGGGAGATTTTCTCCACAAGTTGGGAAAGACTAGATAAAACAGCGTAGAAATTTCTACACCTTGAAAAAGGTTGTCACCAGATGACGAGTAAAAGGAATCTTTGAAATTTCAATTTTAAGGCTTTAAATTTTTGAAAGAGTAGTTTCATATATCTATACTATGAAAAGTTGCTTAAAATCGAAAATAGACATGCTGTGAAAGAAATTAAAAAGGCAGCAGTTGTCTAATGGGGGATAGTTTTCTATCTTCCACGAGATTATGCCACCTTTTTGTTATAGATATTATAGAACTATTAGAATATTATTCTTCCGTTTTATTGGTAATCTGCTGCCTTGCATACTCCAAAAGATTAGGTAGCACCTCTTCGCCATAAATTTCACCTATTTCAATTTGATAGAGTACATCTTTTACAAGACGTTTGAGGTCAATTTCTTTTAAGTCGTCGTCTGTAAGCTGTTTGTATTGCTTATCTGGTGATTCTTCTTGTTTGGTAGGCTCAGTTTTGAGCTCTCCTATTGATTCATTGTTAAGTAATGCCTTATCGCGCTCCATAGTTTCATTGATTGCACGAATTATGAACGGAGTCAACTTTTCATTCATGGATTCGGCATGTTCTCGTATAACGGCTTTTTGACCTTTTGGAACTCGAAATTTGATTTCATCAAGTTTCTCTTTCATGTAATTCATAGTATATTCTTTTTGCTTTTCATTATAAGCCATAGAAACACCTCGTTTTCTTTATTTTTTTGAAGGAATATACTTATTCCATTCTATGATTATTGTAACATAAAAAACAATAGGGGACTATATGAAAAATGAATAAAAATAGGGGACTAATTTTGTACAAAATGTCAATTGATAATATTAGGGGACTAATGTATACTATAACCATCAAGCAACACAAACTCGAACAACTCGAAAGGTTGTGAATGTTGGAACAATATACTTGTGAATCAGAGAGGATAATAGCCAAGAAGATTACCAACTAGAGCAAATAAATAAGCTGAATAGCCCGAAAAGCTATGAAATTGGAAACCATATCCCTTTGAGCGAGAGAGCAATAGGAAGGAAGATGAGCCAATCAGCTAAAAAGTCAACCGAAATCGCCGAAAGCATTTCATAAATCTGTTTCGTTGTTCCTGTGAGCCAGAGAGGGCAATAGACACGCAAAACGGACAGAGGTTGACAATTTTACCAAATAAAGAAAGGAAGTATCAAGCTATGGGAGAAAGAGCAATAATCACTAGAGTAAAGAAATTACAAGCATTAGAGGAGCAGAAGAAAGTAATTGAGCAGCAGATGGAAGAGTTGAAAGACCAAATAAAAAAGGATATGGAAGAAAAAGGACTGGAAGAGGTTCAAGCAGGTTCATTCCTTATTCGGTGGAAAAAAATTGTTTCTAATCGCTTTGATAGTAAGAGATTTGCAAAAGAGCATGAGAGATTGTATAAGCAGTACATGAAAGAAAGTGAAAGCAGACGTTTTACAATCGTATAAAAGCAGAAAGCCTTGTCAAGGCTACCAACTCCGACAAGGCTAACAAACTGCTTAAAAATATAAACTTGTAAACATTATACAAGAAAATATAACAGAAAGGAAGAGGAAAATTGAAGAAATTTGAAGTGATCCAGTGTGAACCAAAAACAGATTGGAGAGAGAAGAAACAAGAGGTGTATAAGAAAGCCTATGAACGGTTATGTAAAAGACTGCCACAGGAGAATTTTGACTATATCCTCACAAAGAAAAGAGAAGAGATTCAAAAGTTCATTTTTCTGTATTTTAAAGCAAGAAAGAAATCTGATATTAATTCTATGGATTTAAAGGCAGCAGAACAAGAGTTCCAGTTTCAAGATATTATGATTCAGTTGATTGGTGTTCTAAAACCAAAAGAATTGGAAGAGATATTCCCAATTGACAAGTGGTATAAGGGCGATAAGTACCAGTCAAAAGATTATTTCTTTACAAGAGATAAGATGAATCGGTTGCAAGAGGACAAGCCAATACGTGAATCAATAGAACCGATAGAATTGTTATGCGACTATATGAATCATGATATTTCTAGTTTTATTGTGGATAATATGGTGTTGATTTCCAAAATTCAAAGGTTAAAAGGTGAACCGACCTTACATGAATATTTATCAAAAGAATTAGGCTTGAAATCGTATATCAGGTATGAAAATGGCGTGTACTTGGATACGGAAACAGGGAAAACGGTCAAAATACAGATACAAAAACGCAATGTTAGAAAGCCGAAGTTTATCAATGTTGTGAAATAAGAAAGATAAAGAAAAGGAGAATTTGAAAAATGTTTGAAGTGATTGATCCAGTGTTAAGAATTGAAAGTTGTAATTTGTCAGATTTGACAGGTGAAGAGGTGAATTGTTTTCTAGGACAATGGGAGAAAGGGGCAAAGATTTCTTCATTGATGGCATTTTATAAGAATGATGGTACATTTGTCTTAAATAAGGACAATAAAAACTACAAAGAAATTCTTGAATTTTGTAAGGACTATATGACTGCTACTGAAGAGGAAAGACAAGAAGTGAAAGAGCAAATAGTCAGTTGGGGAATGGAACTTATTGAAGTGTTGGATAACTGTTTGAAAAGTAGGTACATAACAGAGGAAATTAGAATTACTAGGTGTCAGTATATAAAACATCAGTCTGAAATAGATGTATTAACGGCAATTCGTGAGAGATATAAACACAGTATTCAAATTTCCATGATGCACGCCTATATGTATGGAAAAATACAAGGAAAACGAGAAGAAAGAGCCAGAAGAAAAGTAAGAAGTTCTAAACCTCAAAACATCAAAGAGGAAATTATCAAGAATGTAAATGACACGCAATATTCAAAGTCATTGGAGCAATTATTGGTTTTATCAAAGATATTGAGCAAAAAGTGTAAAGGTGTAGAATATGCTGAAAGTTTGTCATGGAAAGAACAAATGATAGGCTTTATCATAGACGATTTGATGAAGAGCAAAGAACGGCATATCAATATGGCACATGGATTTATTAATGCGTTATGTAGTAAATAAATACCAAATAAGGATAAGAATTGTATATCACACAAAAGCCATGATTTAAGGCAGATTCAAGGGCAGCAGTCGGGAAATAGCTGCTGCCTAGTAACTAATATCTGTTAGGATCATCAGAACGCCCTATTAGGTAATCAATGGATACATTGAAGTAGTCAGCTAATTTGACAAGCATTGTAGCGTTAGGGGTAACTTTCCCATATTCACAATCTTGATAATGTCTTGTTGTGATTTCTAAGAGTAACGCCATATCGGTTTGTTTTAATTTTTTACTTTTACGCAATTCTTTTAATCTATCAGAAAAATTTGGCATTTTAGTTCCTCCATAAAATAAAAAGTTATTGACACGAGATTAAAACTCGTATATCATAAAAGCAAATACGAGATAATAATTCGTGTAACAAAAATATACGATATATATATTCGTATAATACCATAATTTCATAAAAAAGTAAAAAGGAAAGGAGATTTCCATGAACGAAGATAAAAAACTGAATGAAGTCATACGAGTAAGAAAGCGACCAAGCAACTTTGTCATGCTAGATAAGACATTTTTAGAAGATGAACGTTTATCCTTTAAAGCGAAAGGGATTCTTGCATATTTGCTTTCTAAACCCGACGACTGGAAAGTCATAGTGGGAAACCTTGTAAATAGTTCCAAAGAGGGAAAGGCAGCAGTATATGCAGGGCTAAAAGAGTTAAAAGAATACGGATATTATGAGAAAGTACCGATTCGCAATGAAGAGGGGACAAGAATCATTAGGTGGGAAAGTACAGTGTATGAAATCCCAGTTTCTCTACTTTCCGATTTTCAAGAAGTAGAAAACCAAGATATAGAAAATCAATTTATAGAAAATCGGGAACGTAATAATAATTATAATACTAATAAATTAAATATCACTAATAATTATGTCACGTCTAGTCTAAGGGATAGTGGAGAAGATCGGTGTGGATCAGAAAAAAGACAAGACAGACAGAATAGACAAGAACCAAAAGCAAAAATACAGGATTATGAGGTTATGTTGAAGAAAAATATTGCGTATGATGACCTAATAAGGGCATACACACATGAGAAGAAGTTGATTGATGAACTGTTGAATATCATGCTTGATACAGTGCTTTCCAAAGGGGGATATGTTCGGATTCATGGTGAGGACAAGCCTAGAGCGTTAGTTTCGAGTGTTTTGCTGAAATTAGGATATAGCAACGTGGAATATGTGATAGAGCGATACAAACAGCAAGGGCAGCAGATTAAGAAAAGACATTCTTATTTGCTTTCCATGCTCTATATGTCAGCACTGGAAACAGATGCATATTACATTAACCAAGTACAAGCGAATTTTGAAATGAGAGCATAGAAAAAGCCCTTGTCAGAGCGGCAACTCTAACAGGGGCAAAATGTAACCTATAACTTACCAATTAAGGGATACGCTGTTATTATACCGTATTCCAAAGAAAAAGAAAAGTGGTTTATAGAACTGCTGCCAAGAGAAAGGATTGTGGTATTATGGCAAAGGATTTGAAAGGGAAAGAACTTCCAAAGGGAATCAGACAGCGAAAAAATGGAAGATATGAGGGGCGAATCAAATATGATTACAAAAGTTATTCTGTATATGGTGATACTATCACAGAAGTAAAGAAAGGCATGACAGAATTAAGATATAAGCTAGAACATGGCTTGTTTGTTGCTGATTCTAAAATCACGCTAGAAGATTGGTTTCATACATGGATACAAGAATATAAGGTTAATCAAGTGAAAAAGGGAACATATGAGTTATATGGCAAGTATTTTCTCTTTTACATAAAGAATACTATCGGCAGCAGGCGAATGACTGAATTGCGAGGGGAACACATTCAAAGATTATATAATGATTTGGTAAAAAAAGAAATTGCAGTTCCGACGATTAAAATTATAGATAGTATTTTAAATGGTTGTCTAAAACAAGCAGTGAAGAATGGTATTATAGAAAGAAATCCGGCATCTCTAGCCACCATACCAAGAGAAACTAGAGAGAAAAAGCCAAGAGTATTGACAGTAGAAGAGCAAAATGCATTTATGGAATATGCTAAGGAGAGTTATCTATATCATTTCTTTGCATTGGCTCTAAGAACTGGAATGAGAGTTGGAGAAATCACCGGATTAAAATTTTCAGATATAGATCGCACAGAAAATGTGATTCGTATTAGAAGAACATTGAAATATGCAGTAGGAGAGGGATTTTCAGAGGACACACCAAAAACTGGAACATCAAAGAGAGATATACCATTAACAGAGGATATGGCAGCCATTATTTCAGAACAAAGGGCAACGTATAAGGACAATATCATATCATTTGATGGTTACGTCTTTCATCTTCCTAATGGGCAGCCATTTAAGAGATCAAGAATCCAATATGAAATCACTAGAATTGTAAAGAAAATGAATCAAGATGGAATTCAGATAGAATATTTTACACCACATTGTTTTCGACATACATTTGCTACTAGAGCAATAGAAAATGGAATGAATCCACAAACATTGAAAGTGATTATAGGTCATTCTACATTAGCGATGACGATGGACCTATATGCTCATGTATTGCCAACAACAAAGAAAGAGGAGATGGAGAAAATTTCAAAAGCATTTTAAGGGGTAGGAAACTACCTCTTTTTTTGATTGTGGGTACAAGGTGGGTATATATTACTAAATAAGGAAAGAAGTCTTTTTTTGTATGAACGAAATTCCTTATAAATACAGGAAATTCGGAAGATAATTGAGATTGAGAAAATAATTTAAGAAGTAAAAAGCAACTTTATTTATGAAAAGTGAAAGAAAGAAGGAAAAGTAATAATGGAAAAGATTTACATAGAAGGGAACCGATGATATAATTGTTATATATAAGAAATATAATTGAGGTGATGAAATGACAGAAAAAGAAAAATTAAAAAAATTATCAAAAACAGAGTTGGAGTTTATGAAAGTCATTTGGGAAAATTCTGATGGAATTCGGAGCAAAGATATTTATGAGAAATTTAGTCAGGCAAGGGGAACAAAAAGTACGATTCTTCATAACATTATTCAAAAGGGATATGTTGATACAGTAAAAGACGGCTTGCATGTAATCTATACGCCTAAAATATCAAAAGAAGAATATGAAGATATGATTATGAGTCAAGCAATAAATAAATTAGAAGAGATGATTGCTTCGCTTTTCTATAAGAAAAAATTAAGTGATGAGGAAATCCAGACTGCAAAGAAGTTTTTAGAAGGAATACGAGATGATAAATGAATCCAAAGGAAACAAATGAATGATTTTCAGGCGGATACAAGCGGTACCTATGAGATTACCATTCAAAATAGTATGTCATCTAAGACGATTCAAATAAGTGGAAGTATTAAAGTGAAATAAATATATAAATTTAAACTATAATGAAAATATTTACAGACAATTATTTTTATGATAAAATATAATTATATTAAAAAGAGCTCTGATTAATGATGTAGTTTGGGAATTGGTATATCTGTTATAAGTTCTATTTGACTTTATGGAAAGCAAGCGTGAAAATAAAGTAGATTTTATAGCAGGGAAAGGGGTTTTTAATCGAGGTGATATGCATGAAGATGAAAAAAATATATGTATTTTTGATTGTAAGTATTGCTTTGATGTTAAGTAGTTGTGGAAATGGGAAAACAACAGATAATAAGTTGGAATTTCCGAAGACAACATGGGGAATGATGATTGATGAAGTAAAGGAAGCGCTTGCTCTTAATGAAGATTCTATTAGCAATGAAATGATAGGGGAAAAAGGTTCTATGATAGAAATTGAGAATTATGAATCTGAGTTATTAAAAACTTCAAAGATTGTTCTGAATTTCATTGATACAGGAGATGGGGTACAGAGATTATGTACTGCAAATGTCTATTATTCAGAAGAAACAACATCGGAGCAAGTAGTAGAAGCGTTGAAGAAAGAATATGGAGATCCAATTTCAAGTATTACGGAGTATCAATTATCAGGAAGTACCTTACAGCCAGATACATTAAAATCTTACGAATATAAAGAAAGTAATCATGTGAAAGTATGGGGTTCTTCTTCTATCGCTGACATCATCGATAAGAAAAAAGAATCGGAGTATGAAGCTGCTTGGGAAGAGAAACAAGTAGGATTGACAGAAGAAAATTGGGCTGATTTTGCAAAAAATACCAGATTGTCTACGATAATATTTTCTGATGGAGAAGGTTCCGATTCACCAGAGAAAGGAATCTATTTGAACGGTTATCATAGGGTAGTTTATGATGGAATAAAGAGCCAAGTTGAGAAATAATAATTGAAATGATAGTATGCTTTGTTTTTTCGGATTGTTTATGAATGAAAAAAGTTAAGAAAAGAAAAAAGGGAAAGATTTTTATGAGAGTGGATAAAAATCTTTCCCTTTTAAATTTTGTTTAGAAATGGGTTATTTTGTTCCATAAATAAGGAAAATCGTTATATATAATGGAACATTATTTTAAAAATGATTGCGCAGACAGCAGTCCATAGGCAGGTTTTGCCTGATAGACACCTTGATTGATCGCTTTGCCCATAACATATGGGGCTAAAATGGAAACAAGATCTAAGTTGGCTTCTACTTCATTTGTGGAAACAGCATAGATGCTATCGCCGTCAGCAGAAGTATGGACAGGGCGGATCGTTCTTGCAAATCCATTGTGAGAACAAGAAGCGACCTTTTGCAATTGATTTTTACGAAACGTTCCATTGGTGATGACGATGCCAAGTGTTGTATTGGCAAATAGATTCTCTTCTTGTGTTTTTGATAACTGTTTGCAAAGTTCTATTTCACCGTTTAAAAAATCAGTTCGCTCCGGATTTAATACCCCCGCAATCTTTTCATTTGTATCAATGTCATAAATGTCGCCAAGGGCATTGACAACGGCAATTGCTCCGATTTTTAGATCGCCATATTGAATGGCATAAGTTCCAAGCCCTGATTTCATCATTTGGGCAGGAGAAGCTGTTTTTCCAACAGTAGCGCCCGTTCCGGCACCGATATTGCCATCGTTCCACCGATGGTTTTGATAGGCATTTTCACAAGCGAGGTATCCCATATTCTTATCAGGACGGATATGAGCCGAGCCAACGCCTAAATCATAAATACAAGATTGGCAGACAAGAGGAACGGTTCCGTAGGCAGTAGGAAATCCAATCCCTTTTTGTTCTAAAAATTCCATAACGCCAGAAGAGGCTTCTAATCCAAAGGCGCTTCCTCCGCTTAGTACAATGCTGTGAATTTGCTCAGCAGAGGAGAGAGGATTTAATAAAGTGGTCTCTCGAGAAGCAGGCCCTCCACCTCGAACGTCTACGCTGGCTGTCATTCCCTGTTCAGAAATAAGAACCGTACAGCCGGTAGCGGTTTCAAGATTTTCGCTATGACCGATTTTAAGTGTCGGAAAATCAAAAATGGAAATTTCTGTTCCACATAATTCTTTTATGAAATTACTCATCATGCATTCCTTTCTTTTTATAAAAAACTAGGTGCCAAAGCACAGAATCTCCTGTTCCTTGACACCTAGAGCAGTCTTGTTATTTTGTTCCATAAATACGATCGCCGGCATCTCCAAGCCCAGGAAGAATATATCCATGCTCATTTAAACGCTCGTCTAATGCGCCAATATAGATATCCACATCTGGGTGGGCTTCCTGCAATGCTTTCACTCCTTCAGGGGCAGCGATGAGACAGAGAAAGGTAATCTTTTTAATGCCGCGTTTCTTTAATTGAGAAAGGGCAAGAATTGCAGAGCCGCCTGTGGCAAGCATCGGATCTACAACATAAATATCACGCTCTGTGGCATCAGAAGGTAACTTACAAAAATATTCCACCGGCTGCAATGTTTCCTCGTCACGGTATAAACCGATATGACCAACTTTTGCATTTGGAATTAAATTGAGAATTCCATCTGCCATGTGAAGTCCTGCACGAAGAATTGGGACGATACAGAGTTTCTTACCGGCGATTTCTTTTGTTGTCGTTTCTACTAACGGTGTTTTAATAGAAATATCAGCAAGAGGGAGTTTTCTCGTCGCTTCATAACAGATGAGCATTGCAACTTCGCTAACAAGGGCGCGAAATTCTTTTGTAGAAGTCTCCTCTCTTCTCATAATTCCAATTTTATGTTGGATCAGCGGGTGATCCATAACAAATACTTGACTCATAGTTCTTCCTCCAATTTTTATAGGTCACTAATGTTCATTATACCATAGTTCCTAGCTCTATGCGAGAAAATTTGACAAAATTCGAATGTCTAAAGTTTCAGTTCTGATTTACCGCAAGATTCTTTTCGCCAACAATTGATAGTAAAATCGCTTGAAAGGAGGAAGTTGTTTTTTCACTTTCTTCTCTGTAACAATGACCATATTTTCAATCTCCATAAGCTGTTCTTTTGTCAAAGTATGTTGGCTATAACGGGCTAAATCAAAGAACGGCTTCATTCTGTTTTTCCATATCTCCTGTTCGGCCTTGCTCGGTGGAACAATGCGAAATAGATAGGTCAATGTGGTGAGCATTTGAATTGCGTTTTCGTTGGCGTTTTCTCCATGCCATTTTCGATGGCGCAAGTACAGCACAATATATCGGCGCAGCAACAAAATAAGAAATAGAATAAGCGCTGTTAGGAGTAAGAAACATAGAAAATGAACGACAAAAGATTGTTCCCCGAACCATTGGGAGAAAGAAACGTTGTCTTTTTGTGCCGCTGTTTGTTCTTGACCGGAGGCTTCTGTTGTAGCTGTTTCCGTTGTAGAGGCTTCTGTCGTAGCTTGTTCTGTCGTCGTCTCTGCTGTATTTTGAGTCCGTGTATTTTGTGTTTCGCTTATCGTCTCTGTATCTGTTGGAATTTCAGAAGAGGTGTAGCCAGGAGTGGCGTCAAGGATTTGCCAACCTTCTCCGGCAACATAATATTCTGTCCAAGCATGGGCATTGGATTCCGGAACTTTTACCGTATATTGGTTCGTCGTTTGCTCATAAGTGGCGGAGGAAAAGTTTGTAGGAGAGAACACATATCCTTCCACATAACGAGCAGGAATTCCTAAAGCACGGAGTAAAAAGGTGGCAGAAGAGGCAAAATGCACACAATACCCCTTTCTATTTTCTTGCAGGAAATAAAGGGTTGTATCTTGACCAGAAGGCGTTTTTCCGGGTTGCAGCGTGTAAGAGTAGTAGCTATTTAAGTATTCTTTGACAGCTTCCGGATAGGAAGTGGGGGAAGCATAAGCTTTTGATTTGATTTGTTCGACAAGGGACGCAATCGAATTGGCAATCGAATCTGGCAGCGTTAAATAATCCTCCATAAAACTGTCCGAATAAGCGGAGAGTGTATCCGCATACTCTTCATAATTTTGCAAACCGCTAGAAAGGGCAGAGTCCTTTTTTAATTCAGGAAAATAATCGGCAGAGAGAGTCGTTGTTCCGTGATCGGTACCAACTGGAATCTCATAGGAGTTTCTTGTTGTAGCTTGATAGTAAAGATCCTGAATTTCTTTCACCTTTTCATTTGGGAGCATTGTATAAGGCACATAGGCGTAAGACTTATCCGCTCTTTTTGGGGTGATCGTCATCGTCGTCTCTTGTTGGAACGTGCGAGTATTTACAAAGGAAAATAATTCCAAGGGGCTTAAGGAGAGCGGTGTCTGTTCCTCATAGGTAGACTGTAATGCTTGATAAGCGGAGTCTGAGTGCGTATTCCAGTGATTTTTTTCATATTCGGAGCCGGTATACCCTTTTAAATAAACCGTCGTAGAAGAATAATCTAACGTAACTTCTAAGGCAGTTCGCGTGCTTCTTGATTTATTTCCGAGGGAAGATAGATCTCCAGCATTGATGCCACGATAGTTTGATGGAGCAAATACTAAATCTAAGTCAATGCCAAGCAGTTCACTTAACCGATCATAATCTTTTAAAATCACAGCATTTCGAATGGAATCCCATCGATAAGGGCGGTCATAAGAGCTGTGAGTGAGCCAAATATTTGATACAATGAGGCAAAAAACGAGAGCAATCGTCAAAGTAGGAGTAAATCCTTTTGGAATCGTTCTTTTTTTTAAACGAAGTCGCTCAATCATAAGGATTACAAAAATGACATACAGGAAAAAGCAAGTTTTATTTGGTACCGCTCCAAAAAATAATCCAACTTCTACAAAGGGAACGGTAATAAGAAGCGGTAAAACAAGGTGATGGAATCGGTGCATTAAAATAACAAGTATCATTGTAAGAAGCGCCATAAGAGCACAAAAAAATAGTACTATGGAATAAAGTTTCGTCGTTAAAGGAATGGTGGAATAGGAACCAATTACATTTAACTCAGATAGTTTTTGTAGAAAATAGATGACGGTACAGTCTATGGCGTCTAAAATTACTTTGCGGCATAAAAATACAATAATTCCAAATACCAATAAAGTAATAAGGAGAACAATATCTCCACGAGATTGCCCTAGAAAATAGTAAGCCGTACAGAGCAAAAGCGCCGGCAAAATACAAAAAGGAGCAATCTGGACAAAAGAAATCGGAAGTTCAAATGCAGTGATAAAACAATAGAGACTGCATAAAGAACCAAGAATAATATAGAAAAAATTCATAAGTGTCGTTCTAATATTCATATGTATTCTCCAAAAATAAAGAAGCAGTTTGTAAAGCCGTCACTTTTAAATAGCTTGTCTTTCTTAACTCATCAGGAAGTTCCGAAGGAATTCCCATAGGCAAAGGCGTTTTTAAAAGCTCATAAAAAGCGCGATAACTGTCTTCGGTTGTATCAATTTTTCTATGTTGATATTGTTGGTTTATCGTATCATACCAGTAAAGAACATGGCTGATTTCTGATTGTATCAGTGTGAGGCTTGCAGATAGGGTGAGAGAAAGCGCTTCTTCTAATTGCTGGTGAAAAGAAGGTTCGGTTTCCTTTATTACAGAAAATACGAGAAACGTATCCGCAGTAAGAGGAAGGCTGTTCTCCCGAACAATGAATTCTCCTGTCTTTGTGCTGAGTTTCCAATGAATTTGGCGAAGGGAATCGCCATCACGAAATTCCCGCAGAGCAAATACTTCCGATGGATCATCGCCTGCCTTTGTTTTAGAGTGATGAACACCATCAAGAGAAGATTTTGTCGCCCTGATTTCTTTAAGGTTGATTGGAACGATCTCTGGAAGGCGAATATAAGAGATGCTTTTTTTCAGGTTCCATTTCTTTCGAAAGAGGGAAAGAAAGCTAAAGGCATATACTTTTGTTAAGGAGATCGTATAATTTCCGCTTTGGATAAGGGAAATGGTTTCTTGTATAGAAGAAATATCATATGCCGAAGAAGAAAAACGATATTTGTTCATGGAAGAAGTGCCGAGCAAATCATTTTTTATTTCGACATAGGCGATGCAAGTCACAATCGGAAAAAAAGATTGGTTTTTTACCTTTAAAGAAAAAGAGGCACTATCTTGTTCCACTAAGGCAGAGGGTGTTCGTTCTATGGAAAATGTCAGAAAACGAACGGCAATAAAGTGTAAAAGAAACAGTATTGCTGGAAGAAAAATCATTGCCACTAATAAAGTAACTGCCAACGAATCGAGATACATAATGGAAAAGATAAAAATTCCAACAAGTACGAGCAAATATAAAAGAATGGATCGAATCATAAAGACCTCTCTTTCAATGGAATAGTTTCATGCTATGGATTCACGGATTTTAAAATCTGTGAAAGAATTTGTGCATTGGTTAAGCCAGATGCCTTTGTCTTTGGTTCCGGAATAATTCTATGGGCGCATACATCAGAAAAAACGAGTTTAATGTCTTCGGGAACAACAAAATCTCTTTCCTTTAAAAATGCTGCCGCCTTTGCCATTCGCATCAGTGCTAAGGAACCACGAGGGCTGATACCAATTCGAATCATAGGGTGATTTCTTGTAGCATTGGCTAGATTTACGATATATTGATAAATAGGATCGTTGATATAAACTTGTTCTACGACCGACTGCATAAGAAGCAGCTCATCAATGTTAGAAACTGCCTGAATATCCTCTAATGGATTTTTGTATTCTCTTCCTTTTAAGATTTCTATTTCATTAGAAATGCTTGGGTATCCCATCGAGAGACAGCTCATAAAACGGTCCATTTGAGATTCCGGAAGAAGCTGTGTTCCGATGGAGCCGATTGGATTTTGGGTGGCGATTACAAAAAATGGTTTTGGAAGAATATGGGTAATGCCATCTACGGAAATCTGTCCCTCTTCCATTAACTCCAAAAGAGCCGATTGGGATTTTGG
>Cebus_capucinus_imitator_PRJNA485217_SSR105__coassemble_507_pt1 | contig 15719 bp, 8 predicted proteins | sample Cebus_capucinus_imitator_PRJNA485217_SSR105__metabat2_low_PE_004 | metagenome-assembled genome bin Cebus_capucinus_imitator_PRJNA485217_SSR105
TGCGAAATGATTTAATATATTTGCTCAGATTTTGTCCTGTCTCTTTCTTAAATAAATGGCTCAAATAGCTTGGCGCCATATAAACCATCTCCGCTAACTGATCAACGCTAATCTCCTCTCCATAATGAATGGCGATATATTGTTTAATCCCTTCCACCTCTTTGTGGAGATTCGAAGGATTTTTTTGAAACTCTTGCTCCAAATATGCAATCGTTCCATTGATCACTTCCATCACCATAGAAAATTGATCTGCCCGATAGAGCCGATCGATGTCCCGATTGAACTCTTTTTCCCTCTCTTTTGGCAGCGTTTTATAAAAATCTTTTAAAAGGCTTGAGAAAATAAATTTAATATACACTTGTGAGAAATCTTGGCTGTTGCGATACTTATCACAAAGCCTTGAAAAATGTTCCTTTAACGAGTCAATATCTTTCATTCTCAAATCTTGCCGAATTTGCTTTAACAAAATATCGTCATTGATCTGAGCCAACAGATTATTGCCCCCTTCTTCGATTTCCACAAACACATGTTGCTCCGGCTGATAAAATTTATTTTCCATCAACAATTCCAAGTTTTCAAACGTCTTAGAAAGTTCATCAATGTTTTTCAATGGCTTGCTCACGGCAATGTATGGCTTTATATCAAATGTGTTTTTTATATAGGAATAAAGCTCTTCTCCTGTCTCTTTCCCATCTCCTAACTCCTCTTTTTTATTGGCAAATAATAAACATTGCTGTGGATTTAAGTTTAAATAAGTGAACTTCCACTGAATTTGTTTTTTTAGCATTTCAGGAAAATCAATGCCCAGCTTTCCAAAGAAATCTTCGGAAAATTCGATGAGAAAGACATATCCAAACTCATTTAAAAAGCCAAACTCCGTTAGCCCGTCCACTTTTTGGATTGTCGCCTCTAACGACATTCCATTGACTAACGAATAGAGAATATGCTCTTTCATGAAATTACTCTCTTTTTCTCTCAACTGCTGTTGCAGCTGTTCCTGTTCTAGATCTTCCATAATCTCTGTCACTGTTTTTTCAAACTCTTTTGGATCCACCGGCTTTAAAATATAGTTTTTTACTCCGAGCTTTAGTGCGTGTTTTGCGTATTCAAACTCGCTGTATCCGCTAAAAATGACCGCCTTTAACTTTTTATGGGTTGGCATCACCTGTTGGATCAATTCCAATCCGTCCATAAATGGCATTTTCACATCGGTAAATAAAATATCAACTTCATGTTCGTCTAAATATTCTAACGCTTCCTTGCCATTGGCGGCTTCTGCCACTTCCATTTCCACGCCTATTTTTCTCAATAAAAAACGAATTCCCCTTCTTTCAATTCTTTCATCATCAACAATTAATATCCGATACATCGCATTCTCTCCATTTTACTTTTTTAAGAAACGACGAGAATTTCTAAAAAACATCTCTCGTCTCCCCACATCGATTTTATACCATAAATTATATAAAATTCTTGATTTCACCGCAACCTAAATTTATATAAGACGAATATCCATCACATAAGCGGAGCAAAAACTCTTAATATGCTCTGCAACAAAGACTGAAACCAATTTTTTTGACATTCCTGCTCCTGCACATAATGACTTTGTTTCATCGTTTCTAAAATATCTTCTTTCATATCCAAGATCGTCTTCGTCCCATAGAGAAAAACTCCACATTCAAAATGCAAATAAAGGCTGCGATAGTCGAGATTGATCGTTCCAATCGTCCCTACTTCATCATCTGCAATCATCATTTTTGCATGAATAAACCCAGGCGTATATTCATAGATCTGAACTCCCGCTTCTATCAACTGGCGATAATAGGACTCTGTCAATAAAAAGGTCAACTTCTTATCCGGAATTCCTGGCGTGATAATTCGCACGTCAACTCCTCGCTTTGCCGCAAGACAGAGGGCAGTCATCATCTCATTGTCAATAATTAAATAAGGCGTCGTCGCATACACATAGTGCTTTGCCTGACTGATCATATTGAGATAGACATTTTCTCCGACGATTTCCTGATCAAGAGGGCTGTCGCCATAGGGCTGCACAAACCCATCGTCTTGCCACAGCTCTTTTTTCTCTCTTTGCTCATACACTTTCTCATTCCAAATTCGCTGTTCCATTTTTAGCCGCTGTTCATCTCGTTCATACCGATAACGTTCAAATTGATTATCCGTTCGAGCAATCGAATTCCACATTTGTAAAAACATAACGGTGAAATTCCAAACTGCCTCGCCTTTCATCATAATCCCCGTATCTTTCCAATGCCCAAACCGCTCCACCGCATTGATATACTCATCTGCCAAATTAATGCCTCCTGAAAAAGCGGTATGCCCATCGATTACGACAATTTTTCGATGATCACGATGATTGAGCGCCAAAGAAAAAATCGGCACAAAGTGGTTAAAGGAAACGCACTGAATCCCAAGTTCCGTTAAATGCTTGTCATATCGATACGGCAACTTTGTCACACAGCCAAAATCATCATAAATAACTCGAACTTCCACGCCCTCTCTTAACTTCATCAACAAAATATCTAAAATCGTATCCCACATCATGCCTTTTTCAATAATGAAAAATTCAAGAAAAATAAATTTTTTCGCCCGCTTTAGCTCTTCAATCAAAGCGGTATAATAGGCTTCTCCGCTATTTAAGTATTTTGAAATGGTATTTTCATAGACCGGACAATTGGCATAGCGAAGCAAATATTCGCTCTGTCTTGCAATGTGAACGTCTCTCTCATAAAGATGCTCCATCACCTCCCGTTGCTGGCGCAATAAAGGTTTTGATAAGAAAGAGCCATATTCTAATTTCTTTCTAAGCCTCCTCGTCGGCTCCTTATTGCCATATAATAAGTAAAGCATTCCGCCAAGAGTTGGAAACATTAAAATCGGAATAATCCAAGCCAACTTATAAGCGGGATTATCCCATTTATTTAAAAGCCAAATGGAGATGCTCACACTTAAACACCATAAGACGATTTTGATTTCTGTCATATAATTTCCAATTTTAAATACCAAAAGTCCCGCCCAAAGAAATTGGAATAAAAAAATGAGACTGATCGGAACAACTCTGCTCGATAAAAGATGCCACGCTTTCTTCATACTTCCTCCTCGTTTCGTCGTCTTTGCGAAAAAAAAGACGAACTATCTGCACAAAAACGCACATGACAATTCGTCTATCTTCAATCTTATGAAAGAACCATTGGTACGAGCCATACAGCAAGTAATAGTATTCCTAAAGCAATTCGATAATATCCAAATATTTTAAAATCATGGCGTTTTACAAATCCCATTAACATTTTAATACAAATTAAGGATACAACAAATGCTACAAACATACCAAGGCATAATATTATCATTTCTTCTGTTGAGAAAAATCCACCTGTATCTTTTACAAATTTTACAACTTTTAATCCGCTGGCGCCAAACATAACCGGAATGGCTAAAAAGAAGGAAAACTCAGCTGCAATATAGCGAGAACACCCAAGAATCATCGCTCCAATAATAGTCGCTCCTGAACGGGAAGTTCCCGGAATCAACGCTAGAATCTGAAAGCCTCCAATCAATAGAGCCGTCTGATACGTCATGGAATAAAACTGTTTTACTTTCGGTCTTCTTGTTCGGTTCCAATTTTCTACAACAATAAATAAAATACCATAAATAATTAATGTGCAAGCTACTGTTTCAAAATTATAAAACTTCTCATCTAGCCAATCATCAAAGAGAAGCCCTAAAATTGCCGCCGGCACAGTTGCAATTAAAACTTTCAGCCATAGTTCCCATATTTCATGCTTTTCCGACTTATCATACTTTGGCGAAAACGGGTTTAACTTATGGAAAAACAATACAATGACCGCCATAATCGCCCCAAGCTGAATGACGACATTGAACATTTCAATAAACTCTGGACTTTGATTTAATGGCCAAAAATTCTCAAGAAGAATCAGATGTCCTGTGCTGCTCACGGGCAACCACTCTGTAATTCCCTCTACAATTCCGATAACAATCACTTTAATAATCTCAATCAGATTCATACCTTTTTACTCCTATCGAATTCTTTCAGGGAAACCAACTTTTTTCTGCACTTTACGCAGGGTCTTATTGGCATAATAAGCCGCTTTTTCCGCATTATTTTTAATAATGCTATCGATATAATCTTTGTTTTTGCTCAAGTCATTGAATCGATCTTGAAGTGGTTTTAATTCTGCCGCAACCGCTTCCCCTACTCTTTGTTTTAACATTCCATATCCACAGCCATCAAACTCTGCAAGAACCGCATCGATTTCTTTGCCTGTAATCACGCTATAAATATCAATTAAGTTTTTCACTCCCGCTTTCTCTTCGGAATAGCTAATGGAGCTATCAGAATCGGTCACCGCCTTTTTAAATTTGCGAAGAATCGTCGCTTCATCATCTAAAATAGAGATAAATCCATTTGGATTCTCGTCTGATTTTGACATTTTCTTTGTCGGATCTTGAAGGCTCATAATCTTAGCCCCAACTTTTCCAATATATGGCTCCGGAATCGTAAACACATCTCCGTAAATGCTATTAAAGCGATTGGCAATATCTCTTGTAATCTCTAAGTGCTGTTTTTGATCGATGCCAACCGGCACGAGATCCGCTTGATATAATAAAATATCTGCTGCCATCAACACCGGATAAGTGAACAGACCTGTATTGATATTTTCCGGGTGCTTTGATGATTTGTCTTTAAACTGAGTCATGCGGTTCATTTCACCCATATAAGTGAAACAGTTTAAAATCCATGCCAGTTCTGCATGAGCGGACACATGAGATTGATAATAAAGACAACAAGCCTCTGGATCAATGCCTGCCGCAATATAGGACATCAATAAGTTTCTCGCCTGTTTTCTAAGAGTTGCCGGATCCTGTCTCACCGTAATCGAATGCATATCAACAATACTAAAAAAACATGTATATTCATTTGGATCAAGATTCACCCAATTTTTAAGTGCTCCAAGATAATTTCCTAATGTAATGGTTCCTGTTGGCTGCATACCGCTAAAAATAGCTTTTTTTCCGTCTAACATTATATTTACACTTCCTTTTTCTTTGTTCATTTTCTTTTATAAGTTTATCATAGATGTAAAACTGTGACAATAGAAAAAAAGGAAATGACAAAAAGCTGCCATTTCCCTTTTCCAATTTTATCCAATATAATACATTCTCGCTTCATATGGCTGTAAGCAATGTTCTTTTTCCTCTTTGTAGTTACCAAGGATTTTTGACGCCTGATTCCATTCTTCTGGAACGTCGTATTCCCTCTCTTTTTCATGGAAGTTGGCAACGACTAATACTTTCTCTTCTCCAAGAGTTCTTACATAAGTAAAAATATCAGTATCTTCTTCCATCAACAGCGTATAGTCGCCATAGACGAGAATCGGCATATCCTTTCGAAACTGCACTAATTTTTTATAATAATGGAAAATTGAATCTTCGTCGTTCACCTGACTTGCCACATTGATTGTCTCATAGTTTGGATTTACTTTGATCCAAGGTGTCCCTTTTGTAAATCCGGCGTGTTTTTCTGTATTCCACTGCATTGGCGTTCTAGCGTTATCTCTTCCTTTTGCATAGATGGAATTCATAATCTCTTCTTCTTTGTATCCTTTTTCCATTCTCTCTTCATACATATTTAAAAGTTCAATATCCCGATATTCGGACAGTTCATAGCGAACATTTGTCATACCGAGTTCTTCCCCTTGATAAATATATGGTGTTCCTTGCATACCGTGGAGAACGGTTGCAAGCATTTTTGCGGATTCCACCCGATATTCTTTGTCATTTCCAAAGCGAGAAACGGCTCTTGGAAGATCGTGATTGTCCCAAAATAAACTGTTCCACCCTTTTCCATGGAGTTCTGTCTGCCATTTAGAAAGCACTTTCTTCAGTTCCACAAGATTCAGCGGTTTTAAATCCCACTTTTCAAAGCCCTCTTGATCGAGCATAATATGTTCAAATTGGAATACCATTGAAAACTCGCTTCCGTCTGGATTGCTATATTTCATAGCGATCTCAGGAGTGGCTCCCCATGTTTCTCCTACTGTTAAAAATTCGCTTTTTCCAAATGTTTCACGGCTCATCTCTTGAATAAATTCATGAAGCCTTGGCCCATTGCTCGTAATTTTCTGATCCGGTTCTTTGGCGATACAGTCGATGACATCTAAGCGGAATCCGCCAAGCCCTTTGTCCTGCCACCAACGGATCATGGAATAAAGCTCTTCTCTCACCTTTTTGTTTTCCCAGTTTAAATCCGGCTGTTTTTTTGAAAACTGATGGAAATAATATTGTTTTAACTCCGGAACCCATTCCCATGCAGAGCCGCCAAAGCAAGAGCCCATATCGTTTGGAAGGACACCTTCTTCTCCATCTCTCCACACATAGTAATCATGATATGGATTGTCCTTGCTCTTTTTCGCCTCAGTAAACCAGTAGTGTTCATCAGAAGAGTGATTTAACACTAAGTCCATAATAATGCGAATATCCCGTTTCTTTCCTTCTTCGATTAAGCGAAGCATATCGTCCATAGAGCCAAACATCGGATCAATATCTTGGTAATCGGCAATGTCATATCCATTGTCATCTTGTGGGGATTTATAAACCGGAGAAAGCCAAATCCCTTTGATCCCTAAGTCTTGTAAATAATCTAACTTTTCAATAATTCCTTCTAAATCACCAATTCCATCTCCATTTGTATCGTTAAAACTCTTTGGATAAATTTGATACATAACCGCGTCTTTCCACCAAAGCTGTTTGTTCTGTTCCATACTCTTTCTCCTTCTTTCTAGCCCTTTCTTCTCTGTTCTCTTCTCGTTCTTATCCCATTCTCAAATGAACAAGACGTTCCATTATCGTTTTTCTCTGTTTATTTCCTTCTTATAAATAAGCGTGCCGTTTGCCCCTAATTGGCTGCCATTACAATTCCACCAAAACAGAGTGCGCACGTTTTCCGACTCTTTCATATATGCCTTCCAATCAATCGCCTCATCTGTGGCATTTAATAACACATAGAGATTCTCACCTTTTTTATAGTGAATCACTCGCTGTTTTTCTGCCTCTTCCCCTTTATAAAGAAATTGAATATCCAAAGACTTACAATCCGGCTCTGATTTTCGCAACTGAATCAACGTTTTCATGGCATTTAATTCTTTTTCATATGCCCCTTTCTCTATCTCGTCCCAAGGCATACAGCGGCGACAATCGGGATCGTGTCCCCCTTCCATGGCAATCTCTGTGCCGTAATAGATACAAGCGCTTCCTGCCATTGTAAATAACACTGCCATCTGCTGATAAAAAATCTCTTCACTTCCACATCTCGTGCGAAGGCGATCCGTATCATGAGAATCCAATAAATTAAACATCACTCTCTGGTTTTGCTCCCGATATAAGTTCATACAGCGATGAATGGAATGTTCCAATTGCTTCGCCGTCAACGGTTCTTTCCAAAAATCGTTCACACTGCTTGTCAGCGGATAATTCATAACAGCATCGTATTCATCTCCTAATAGCCATGGAGTGGAGTCATGCCAAATCTCCCCGAGCAAATAAAGATCGGGCTTTCTTTTTAATAACGACCGTCTTAACTCTTTTAACAAGTGATGAGACACTTCATTTCCAACATCAAAGCGTATTCCATCAATGCCGTATTCTTCCACCCAATAGGTGCATACGTCTTTTATAAAAGCGATAACTTCTTCATTATTGGTATTTAATTTTGGCATTCCACCGGCAAAGGCAAAGGAATCATAGCAGCCGTCTCTTGTATCTTTTTTCTCCTTTTCCACTGGAAATTTATGGATCATAAACCAATCTTTATAGCGGGACTGTTCCCCATGCTCTATAACGTCTTTCCAAGGAGCAAACTCCCTTCCGCTGTGGTTAAACACCCCGTCCATCATAATTTTCATGCCATAGTCATGTGCCTTTTGAACCAATTGTTTCATCGTATCCTCTGTTCCAAACATCGGATCGATCTTCTTATAATTGGTCGTATCGTATTTATGATTGGAGAGCGCTTCACAGATTGGATTTAAGTAAATTCCTGTAATTCCAAGCTCTTTTAGATAAGGAAGTTTTTGAATAATGCCTTGAAGATCTCCGCCATAGAGATCCAAATACCCTGTTTTTTGCATCTTCCAAGGTTTTACATATTTCGGATCATTTGCTGTCTCCCCATTACAAAATCGCTCTGGAAAGATCTGATACCAAATCGTATGCTCCACCCACTCAGGCACCGTTCCGACGTCTCTCTCATTGATCCAAGGCATAATAAAATATTGGATCATTCTTCCGCTTTCTTTTAACTGCTCTTCTTTGTAAAAACCATCTTCTACATAAATCCATTCCTCGTTTTTTGTCCGAAGTTTGAAATAATATTTACACCGTTTATATGTCGGTTTTAATACGATTTTCCATAATAAATGATGCTCAAGTTCCATGGACTTCGTTATCTCCACTTCTTCTCCAGACCAGATCTCGTTTCCCCCTAAAATACCAGCGGAAAATGGATCGCCCCAGTTGACGAAGACGCGCTCCACATCATATCCTGTCAATAGAGTGATAACCAATTCCTCTTTATTTCTTGCATAACAATACTGTTCCGTTGTGCGATGATAAATACTGCCAAAATTCATCTTGCCCTCCTAAAAAGCTGTCAATTTTAATGTTTCCCAAAGATCACGGCGCTCTGCCCTTTTACCGTTATTTTGCCATGCATTTGTATCTGTTCTTTCTCTCTTTTTGTGCTTGTCTCATCTGCAAGAAGTTGATACGTTCCCTTTGGAAGCGTTACCGTAACCGCTTTTTTATTGGCGTTATAGGCAACAAATAACTGCTTATAAGGTTCTCCTTTTATTGGATTATCCATCGTAAAAGCGACGAAATTTTTCTCTTTAGTATCCAAAAACGTGCAATATCGATAGGCATCGCGTTCCATATAACGGTAGACACCAAAGTTTTTGCGGATTTCATATAAACCTTTATAATACTCCACCAAATCTCCATAGGAAATCGTTCTCTCCCAATCCAATTGATTTAAGTCTGCGGAAGAAGAAAAGCTATTTTCATCTCCTAATTTTGTTCTCGCAAATTCTTCCCCTGCCTGCATAAAAACCATACCTTGACAAGTAAATACAATGGCTGCCGCTAACTTATTGATGCGGACAATCTCTTCATCTCTCTTTTCATATTCCGGCTCTTCTCGCAGCGTAATCAGAAGTTTATCCCATAGCGTAAAGTTATCATGAGCAGAAACATAAGAAATAATCTGAGATGGCGCCTTTGGCTTCCATTCTTCGGAACCGTCACACCATGCCACAACAGAATGTTTTATGTCCTCTTCCAGATCTTCTTTTCCGTTTACGAACCCTGGAACTTCTCCATAGAACACATGACCTTTAATGGCATCTCTCGTGCTATCGCAGAAAATCGCAACTCTTTCATGTAAATGTCCTACGTTGTCTTTAATAGCAGGAATGGCATCTTCTTTCATTAAAGTTGGAGCAGCGACCCAAGGTTCTCCATATATTAGAATTGTTTCCCCATCTGGAAGCTGATCAAGCTCTTCTCGAATCTCATTCATAATCTCTGTATGGTGAAGTCCCATTAAATCAAAGCGGAACCCGTCCACATGATATTCTTTTGCCCAGTGTAAAATCGATTGCTTCATATATTGTCCAAACATAGAGCGTTCGCTTGCTGTATCGTTGCTGCAATCGGAACCGTCACATAATGTTCCATCTTCCCATTGTCGATAATAGTAATGTGGAACTGTGCGATTCAACCAAGAATCCGGACTATATGTATGGTTTAACACTGTATCAAGAACGACATTGATCCCCGCTTTATGAAGCGCCATCACCATCTCTTTAAATTCTTTAATGCGAACTGCTCCGTCTTTTGGATCCGTCGCATAGGAACCTTCTGGAACGTTATAATTGACAGGATCATATCCCCAGTTAAACTGCGTATCTTCTCCTAACTCGTCCACAGAGCCATAATCATAAGGTGGGAGGAGGTGAACATGCGTCACCCCTAACTGTTTTAAATAATCCACTCCCGTAGCATGGATTCCATCGTTTTCATAAGTCGTTCCCTCTTCGGTAAACGCCAAATATTTTCCACGATACGCCTCTTTGATTCCGCTCTTTTTATCATAAGAAAAATCTTTTATATGAACTTCATAAATAAATGGGCAATCCATTTTTTCTCTTGCACCTTTATCGTTTTCCCACCCTTTTGGATTGGTACGGGAAAGATCAACAATCATACTTCTCATACCGTTGGCACCGCAGGCGATGGCATAAGGATCGGCTGTTTTCTTTGTCTGTCCATCGGCTGTCACTTCATACTCATAATACACGCCATCGTAATCGCCGGATAATACAATGGACCAAACCCCTTGTTCGCCTTTTTCTAACGGAAGTTTCTTTTGATAGCGCTTAACATTTCCCTTTAAATAGCCCTTTTGATCCGCCTTCTCCTCTTCTTTTGTTCCATAGGCGTAAAGGTTTAAGGAAACCTTCGTCGCCGTTGGCGCCCACACTTTTAATGTCGTCTTTTCTTTCGTATAGGTCATTCCGAGATCATAAGGCTTATATGTATATTCCTTTTCAAATTGCTCTGATTCAAAATACTTCTTCCAATCTTTTGGTGTACGCTTCATAACTTTTTCCCTCTTATTTTCTTTCTAATGCTTCATATACACGAAGTAATTCCCCAGTGCTCCACGCCTGTGCAAAACACCCATGAGAGCGAACCGGACGAAGTCCATCATAAATTTCTGCAATCTGTCCAACACAGCCTTCTCGCATCGTATTTTCCAACGCAAGTAACTGGCGTTTTACTGTTTTCTTCGCCGCCTCTGAATGATCCTTCACTTTTAAGTAAGCCAGATAATATCCTCCTAGCGGGAATCCCCAAACAGTTCCTTGGTGATAAGCCAAATCTCTCTTCAACTGTTCTCCCCCGTATACGGCATGGAATTCTTCATCTTCTGGCGCAAGACTTCTTAGACCACAAGGCGTATATAGAGTCTCATATACTTTATCCACTACTTTTTCTTCTTTTTCTCTCTCAAGCATTGTAAACGGCATAGAAACTGCCCAAATCTGATTACAGCGAATCTGATCATCTGCCTTTTTATAAGCCTCTTTATCAGAAATCACATCTTTTAAACATTGTTTTTCTTCATTCCAAAACTTTTGATTAAAACTTTCTTTTACTCGCTCTGCCAGCGTGCCATAGACGCTTGCTTCCTCTTCTTTTCCGAAGATCCCTTTTGTAAATTGCTCCATAATTTTAAGAGCGCTATACCAGTAGGCATTGATTTCCACTGGCTTTCCATGTCTTGGTGTCGGAAGAATCTCTCCTACTCGAACGTCCATCCATGTCACCTGATCAAGCCCCTGCCCTGCCATAATCAATCCATCTTGATCCATATGGATTCCAAAGTCGGTTCCTTTTTTATACCATGTGACAATCTCTTCCATCACCGGATATGCCTCTTTTATAAAAGCCACGTCATTTGTCTGTTCAAAGTACAAATAGACAGTGTTAATAAATAAAAGCGCCGCATCTACCGTATTATATAACGGCTCATTATCCCCTTCTGGGAATAAGTTTGGCATAATCCCTTTGTGGCAATATTTCATAAACGTTCGAAAAATCTCTTTTGTAACCTCAAACTGTCTTGTGGAAATACAACACCCAGCCATTGCGATCATCGTATCTCTTCCCCAGTCTTCAAAAAATGGGTATCCGGCTAAAATCGTCTTTCCATTGGTGGATTCTCGATCGGATACAAATTGGTTGGCGCTTTTTACGAGCATCTGCGCCATCGGATCGGAGAGTTTTGCTGTATTTACAAGTTCCTTTCGATAGGCAACTTCCGCTTGAAAAAGCTCCTCTGCCATCTTTATAAGCGCTTCTTCCCCTACCTCTTCTTTCAAAAGCTCCTTTGTGCTATATAAAAGAACGAATTGTTTTTTCTCTTTTTTTGCAACGGACATCACAATCGTGTGATTTTCTGCACAGCGCCCAATCTCTCTTCTTCCATCACAAATATCATACGCATAAAAAAAGTCATCGACATACTTTGTCTCATACTCGTTCACCGCACCATTTGTCCAAAGGAATACGGAAAATCCATTGGAAGAAATTTGATTGCCCTCTTTTTTAAGAGGCTGCCCTTTCTCCATATTTTCCCCTTTTTTCGTAAACTGATAATAAGGAGTGACGATAAATTCGCAATCTTTTCCGCTGCGATTTTCTATCTCATAAGAAACGACAACGGTATTTTCCCCTTGTTTCATCACGATCTTTTTCTGAACTTCTACCCCTTGTACGAGATAATTCCATTCCGGATAATCTTCAAACTGAAACGCCAGCTGATGGAAATATCCGCTTTCTTCTTCGCTTCTCTCTTTGGACTCATACTCTTGTGTAGAAATTGCATATGTGTTTTTTCCAATGGCAATTCTCTCTTTTAAATGGTTTACCATATTAATTCGATTGTTCGGCGCCTTTACACACGCCATGAGAAGTCCGTGATCATTTCTTGAATTAGAACCAATCATCGTGGCAGAAGAAAAACCTCCAAGCCCATTTGTCAAGAGATAGCAGTCTTCCTGTCCTCGTTCTTTCGTTGTCCAATCTTGTGCACCATATACAAAACGCATTTTTATACCCTCTTCTTTCTTCGCTTATTTCCCTTGACGTTTGCTTTTTACAACCATGTCATAAATCGTGCTGATTTTTTCCTTTAATTTTGTAAAATCAGCCAACTTCCACTCCCAGTTTGGACTTCCCGTTGTCCCTGGCGTATTTAATCTCGCTTCATCGGAAAGCCCTAACATATCTTGCACCGGTAAAATCGCCCAGTCGGCAATGCTGTCCATCACATAGGAATCAAAACGATCAATGAGGTCTTCCTGCACATAACCAAGCTCTTCTAAATTCTCAAGAATTTCTTCCTGATATTCTTCCTCTTGATCTTCAAACCAGCCCATCATCGTTTGATTGTCATGAGTTCCTGTATAAATAATCATATTTTCCCGATCTTCAAAATCGTTGTTATTTTCTGCTAAATCCATAGCGAATTGGAAAATCTTCATTCCTTTTAAATGGTAGTGATCGCGGAGTTCAAACACTTCTGGCCGCATATCTCCAAGATCTTCTGCCACAATTTCAATATCCGGCATTTCTTTATATAACGTATCAAACAGTTCATACCCTGGCGCTTCAATCCATTCTCCTTCAATGGCGGTTTCACAGCTTGATGGAATTTTCCAAAACGTGTCAAAGGCGCGGAAATGATCGATGCGGATAATATCATATAGATTTTTATTATATCCAATGCGATCGAGCCAGAATTTAAAGTTTGTCTTTCGTAAATACTCCCAATCATAAATTGGATTTCCCCAGCGCTGTCCAACGGCACTGAAATAATCCGGTGGCACTCCTGCGATATAAGTTGGGCGGGATTTATCAAGCAAAAAGCATTTCTGATTTGCCCACACATCTAATGAATCGATTCCAACGTAAAACGGAATATCTCCCATCACGGAAATTCCTTGCTTATTTGCATATTCTTTTAATTCTTTCCATTGGCAATAGAACATATATTGAATAAATTTTTCATAAGCAATCTGTTGTTCAAAAGGTGTTAAGTCCAACTTTTGATCGACAATCCATGCCTGATGTTCCTTCTCCCATTCATTCCAACATTTTAAACCGTTTGCTTTCTTTAATGTAATAAAGACTGCATATTGTTTCACCCATTCCATGGAAACAAACTGCTCATATGCCTCATCTGGCACAAAATTTTCAAAGGCTTCTTTTAACGACGGCTCTTTATATGCTCTTACTTTCGCATAATCAATGCTTGTCTCTTCTTTATGAAATGCTTTTGGAAGCTCCTTTAACAGCCCTTTTTCCTGTAATTTCTCTAAACTGATATAAAGCTCATCTCCTGCAAAAGAAGAATATGGCTGATAGGGAGAATTCCCATATCCAAGAGGATTTAATGGTAAAATTTGCCAAATTTTCATTCCCATCTCCACAGCGAGATCGATAAACTCATAGGCTGCCTTTCCAAAATCTCCAATTCCATAATTAGATGGTAACGATGCTACCGGTAATAATACGCCTGCTTTTCTCATATCACATTCTCCTATCTACGTTCTTTTTTATAAAGAAAAAACCACGAGACTTTATGCCCCGCGGTTCTTTCACAGGGAAAACGATTGCTTTTCCTGATACATTTTATTGACTTCTTTTGTAATCCGATTTCCGCCTTTTTCCTTCCATTGTTTTACAAAAGTATCGAAATATGAGAGTGGTTGTTCTCCTGTAATGATACTTAAATACGTTTCTTTCTCTAAGTCCATTAACGCCTCCCAACTGCTTTCCATCGTTTCGGTATTACTTCCTAAATAATAGGTGTCCACCTTCCGAATTCTATTATCTTGAAGCAAGGAAGAAGCTGCAATTCTTGTAATATATGCCGCCCAATCAGCGCTTGAAGCATTTTCTTGATCTTCTAAATAACGTTTGCAAGCAAGATAATAGGAATAGTTCATCAACTCCAGCGATTCCGGATCCACTTCACCGACAATGGCTCCATGGATTTTTTCATATGCCCGCCATAGCGCATCTTCATAATCCACATTAATGCTGCAAGGTCTTGCTGTCGGATCGACATTTTTCTCATAATATGCCGCAAGTTCTGTCACATCTTCTTCGTTATGCTGTAACTCTTTAAATAAAACATTGTGCATTTTAATCACAAGCTCTGGATATTCAAATCCTTTTCGCACAACAACATATTTGCCGACCGGATTTTGCTGCACATAGCTCGTTTTTCCATCTTCATCGGTTTGAATAAGATATGGTCTCCAATCCGCCTCAGGGTTCTCTTCCTTTGCTTTCATCAACGGATTATCACCGCTCCACCATTCCCCAAAGAAGATGCCGCACGTTCCTTCTGCAATGAGTTGCTCAATGTTTCGATCGGCACGGAATAGAAATTCATTATCTAAAATTCCTTCCTCATACCAGTTTCTCAATTCCTTTAGCGCCTCTTTCGCTTCCGGCTGAACGGAACCATATTGATACGTTCCGTCTTTTTTAATCCAGTTTCTTAAATAAGCGCCTTTTGAGGCGAATAAAAGATTCATAGAGGCAATATAATCACTAGATATGTCCGTCGTCATAGGAAGCCCGATCGTCTCCCCGTTGCCTGCCATATCATGTTGCACAAACGCCTTTGCAATATTCTCAACATCTTTTATTGTCTTTGGTTCCGAAAGATTTAACTGTTCCAACCAATCATAGCGAACCCACAGTATGTTAGGACCGCTATCGATCAACGTCTCTGGAAATGCCATCATCTTCCCATCAAACATCACTTCTTGAAAGAAATCATCTCCATAGCTTTGATAGATTTCCTTTAATCGATCGCTTGCCGTCTGTTCATAGTACGGAGTCAAATCTTCGATCATATCTTTTTCTACGAGAATTTTTAAATATTCATAATCTTCTAACACCATAATATCCGGAAGGTTTCCTGACGTAATAGCTGTCACGACCATACTTTGATAATCGGAGCCGGAACCGCTAAATACCACTTCATTTTGAATGTTCAACTGTTCTTTTAAATATCTCGTATAGGCATTATTTTCAAACGTATCCCC
>Cebus_capucinus_imitator_PRJNA485217_SSR105__coassemble_511_pt1 | contig 15647 bp, 17 predicted proteins | sample Cebus_capucinus_imitator_PRJNA485217_SSR105__metabat2_low_PE_004 | metagenome-assembled genome bin Cebus_capucinus_imitator_PRJNA485217_SSR105
TTACTATAAACAACTATATTTGTCTATATTTTTAACAACTAAACAAATCTCCTTTTGCTATAACAGGAGCTTATGAAATTTACCGTTTTCATTCCTTTTGTATCCATTCCCACTTTACGATCAAAAAAACCTCGTCGTCAGACGAGGTTTTGATTGTTTTTCCATCTATGGATACTTAATTGTTCTCACAAATTGGTTTAAATATTCAAAGACAAATTTCATAATCTACCTACGCTGGCATTACCCAGTTCAGGTTCAAGGCTTTAAAAACATTGGAGTAGTTTTAATCTCAGCCGAATTCATTCGACACACCTGTTATGTTTGCTATTTTATTCCATTTTATTGTACAGTGTTCCTTATACAATGTCAATATAAATTTTACAAAAATATAAGAAATAAAATTGTTTTATTCCTTTTCTTATTATTTTGTCGTATAATAGTATGATGATACTCAGGTCAGATACAGAAAATAATGGAATAATTGATAAAGACTTTTCTAAGAATTCAATCTTTTGTTTATAATAATAGAGATAAAGGAGCGTATATAATTATGTCAAGAAATTTAACACTTTTAACCGATTTTTATGAATTAACAATGATGCAAGGTTATTTTAAATCAAAAGCAAAAGAACACGTTATTTTCGATGTGTTTTATCGCGTCAATCCATCTGGAAGCAGCTATGCCATTACCGCTGGATTGGAACAAGTCATTGAATATATTAAAAATTTATCATTTACTTATGACGACATTGACTATTTAAGAAGTCTTCATACTTTTGATGAGGATTTCCTCGATTATTTAGCGAGCTATCATTTTACAGGAGATATTTATGCGATTCCAGAAGGAAGTGTTGTTTTCCCAAAAGAACCTCTTATAAAAGTCATTGCTCCGATTATGGAAGCTCAGCTTGTGGAAACAGCCATTTTAAATATTATCAATCACCAAAGCCTAATTGCAACAAAAGCCTCTCGTGTGGCTTATGCGGCGGAAGGCGATGGCATTATGGAGTTTGGTCTTCGCCGTGCCCAAGGTCCTGATGCCGGAATCTACGGTGCAAGAGCGGCTGTTATCGGCGGTTGTATCGGAACATCAAACGTTCTTTGCGGAGAGAAATTTGACATTCCTGTCCTCGGAACCCATGCCCACAGCTGGATTATGAGCTTTGAAAGCGAGTACGATGCTTTTTACCGCTACGCCACTTATTATCCGGATAACTGCATTTTATTAGTGGATACGTATGACACATTAAAATCCGGCGTTCCAAATGCCATTAAAGTGTTCCAAAAGAAAAAAGAGGAAGGCGTTTCCTTAGGAAAATACGGCATTCGCCTTGACAGCGGCGACTTAGCTTATCTCTCTAAGAAAGCTCGAAAAATGTTAGATGATGCAGGATTTTCTGATGCGATTATTACCGCTTCCAGCGATCTCGATGAGAATTTAATTTCCAGTTTAAAATCACAAGGAGCAGCCATCACTTCTTGGGGTGTTGGAACAAATCTAATCACTTCTGCTGACTGCCCTGCCTTTGGCGGCGTCTATAAATTAGCTGCCATTCGCCATGAACATTCAGAGGAATTTGTCCCAAAAATCAAAATCTCTGAAAATCCAGCTAAAGTAACAAACCCTGGAAATAAGACGGTTTACCGCATTTATAGCAAAGACAGCGGTAAAATCAAAGCCGATCTCATCTGTCTTGTAGGAGAAACTTATGATGAATCCAAAGATTTAAAATTATTTGATCCGGAAGCCACTTGGAAGAAAACAACGCTAAAAGGCGGCACTTACACGATGAAAGAAATGCTTGTTCCGATCTTTTTAAAAGGGCAATGCGTATACCATTCCCCAAAAGTTATGGAAATTCGTGACTATTGCCAGCAAGAATTAAATACTCTTTGGGACGAATCAAGACGCCTTGTAAACCCACAAGAAGTTTATGTGGATCTATCAAAAGACTTATTTGATTTAAAAAATGATCTGTTAAATAACCAATAAACAACTATTTTTTAGCTGCTAAGATAATAGCGATGAGCGACAGCCCTAGTATGGGAACTGCTTATTGTTATCACCTTCGCAGCTTTTCTTTTTATTTTTTCTTGTTTTTCTATTTTTTTCCAATCCCCTTTTGTTTCTCCCATACATATTCTTCCAATGTAAGCCCGCATCTCATTATCACTTCCGCCTCATTTCTTCCGACATATCGAAGATGCCACGGTTCAAATCCATAGCCTGTAATGGCTTCCTTCCCTTTTGGGTACCGAATAATAAATCCCTCTTTCCAACAGTGATTTTTTAACCAGATGCCCTCTTTTGTCAATGCAAAGAACTCCGTTAATTCATACTGATTGCTCTCCCCTGATACGTCCATGGCAAGCCCTGTCTGATGTTCGCTATATCCGGCTCTTGCCTGATAGCGCTTTGCATACTCCTCTCCGTTTTGGTTCACGCTCTGCCGATACAATTCCTCTTGCCGATCATAAGACCGATATCCAGACACCGCCCCAAGCATAACTTTACTTTCCTTCGCCCTCATGAACAGACATTCCAACGCCCTCGCCGCCTCTTTTCGAATGTATCGCTTTCCAAAAGAACCTTCGATCCCTTTCTTTTTTTCCTCGTTCTCATAGATGCAAAGGCTTATTCCCTCTTTTGTCTCCACTGCAAACGGCACCTTTGGTATCACAAGATCCAAGGGGACTTCTTCCCGTTTCATACCATCTTGTTTATTCACAAGCCGTAATCTTTCATTTTTTGTCATAGTTCTCCTTTTTCCCATGAAGTACTTGTCTTTTATTTTTTTATAAATTTCAACGATTTCTTTCATTTTTTTCTGAAAAAGCTTTCTTCCACATAGTTATCCACAGATTGTGGATAACTTTATTAACAAACTTATCCACTTCTCCTTTACTACATATTGTTCTCTTTTTTTCTTGTTCTACAATATATTTCCCATCTTTCCACATAATTTTCCTTATCCTCTTAGTTATCAACATCATTCCACGAGTTATCCACGTTTTCTCCACGATAAGACACGGAATGAGATGATATTGCTATTTCCTATGAACTCTAGTATAATAGGAGAATACTGGAGTCAAAACTCAAAACAATATCATATATATAGGAGATATTATGCTAAGAACATTAATTTTATTTCTATTTCTAGTGCTTTATTTCTTAATTGGGTTTCCAATTAATCTTGTGCTAACTGCAATGGATAAGAAAAATCCGGGAATAAAAACACGCGTTTCTGAGAAAATGGTAAAAAAAGGGTTTCAAATTTGCCTAAAAATTGCCGGTGCAAAGATTACTGTAAAAGGTGTAGAGAATATTCCAACGGATCAGGCAGTTCTTTTTGTGAGCAACCATCGAAGCTACTTTGATATTCTTGTCTCTTATGTGTCAAGCCCAATTCCACTTGGCTTTGTGGCAAAAAAGGAAATGGAAACGATTCCTGGGCTTTCTACATGGATGAAAAATATTCGCTGTCTCTTCCTCGATCGAGATAATTTAAAAGAAGGATTAAAAACAATTCTTCAAGGGGTGGAACAGCTAAAGTCCGGATATTCCGTATATATTTGTCCTGAGGGAACGAGAAACCATCAAAAAGAAATGCTCCCTTTTAAAGAAGGCAGCACAAAAATGGCAGAGAAAGCGAAAGTGCCAATTATCCCAGTGGCTCTCACAAATACCGATGCGCTCTTTGAATTAAATTCTCATTTTTCCATTAAACCATCACATGTTACGATCGAATATGGAAAACCAGTGGAACTTGATACGCTATCAAAAGAAGATAAGAAATTTCTTGGAGCTTATTTGCAAAATATTATCAAAGAAATGCTTGAGGAAGAAAACTAAAGAAGAACTGCGTATTTACAGTTGTTTTCTTGTTAAAAAAATGTTACAATATAGTGTACGTATGATTTTTAACACTAGGAGGGATTTCCAATGCCAGTATGGGCGGTTTTATTAATTACCTTTGCTATAATGGCAGGTATTTTAGCAGCACTTTACTTCTATGGTAAAAAAATGCAGACAAAACAAGAAGAAAATCGTGCACAACTTGAAGCGGCTGCACAAAATGTTTCTATGCTTGTAATTGACAAAAAGAGAATGAGAGTAAAGGACGCCGATCTTCCAAAAATTATTATGGAACAGCTTCCAAAACGTTACATGAATTCTAAGATGCCAATTGTAAAGGCAAAGATCGGACCAAAGATCATGTCTTTAATCGCTGAAGAAGAAGTGTATGATCAGATTCCTGTGAAAGCAGAAATTAAAGCCAGTGTTAGTGGTATTTACATTTTATCCATTCGTAACTTCCGTAATGCAGAAGTTGCACCTCCTGAGAAAAAAGGATTTATGGCTAAAATTCGTAAAAAGCAATCTGAATTATCAAAAAAACAATAAGAAAACAAAAAGACTATTACATGAAGAGAGTTTCCTTTTCGTATAATAGTCTTTTTCTTTTGTTTCTGTTATTTGGCTTATTTTGCCTGTATTTTCATCTGAATTTCACAGCGGGAGATTCGCTCCCCGTTGACTTCTAATTCATATTTTATCTGAATTCTCATCTCATGTTCTTCCTCTTCTACGGATAATGACTCCGTAGTGATTCCTACCATCATTTCCCCAAAAGGAGTTTGGTAAGCGGAATACGTCATGCGCCCCGGCTCAAACAGCATCGTCATGGCTCCTGAGCCTCGTTTCACCAATTCGATCGTTCCGTTCCCAATTTTCATAATATTTTTTGTAACGGAGGAATCTTCCATCAAATGCTCTTCGTATAAAATATAATGTTTCCCATTTTTTTTATAATATTCTCCTGTGGTAATCAATTCAATGGCATCGTCCTCGTTGACATCAAATTGATAGCCCACTATGGATACTAATACGTCTTTTGTCATCTTTTTCTTCCTTTCAAATCCAATCCAGCATTAAAAGTGAAAAATTTATTCTGAACCATTAAAATTCTTCAATATCAATACTTTGCACATTTTCTTCATTGACATTGCAAGGAAGCACACCATCTGCAAAAGAAATAAAGCGCTCTACGGCATCGCTCACATAATACTCATAGTTTGGCTCCCCTTTTTTTTCAACGCTTAAAAGCCCTTTCTCCGTCAATAACTTTTTCAAGCTTTTTGTCGTTTCATAGGCGGGATTGACTAATTTCACGTTCTCTCCCATAATCCGTGCAATCGTGTTTCGAATCAACGGGTAATGGGTACAGCCTAAAATTAAAGTATCGATGTCGTAGTCTTTTAATTCCCCTAAATACCGGGCGGCGATGTCATCAGTAATGCGGTCTTCCACCAATCCTTCTTCGACCAATGGCACAAAGAGCGGACAGGCTTTGCTCACAACGGTAATCTCCTGATCGAGCTTTGTCAAGCACTTCGTATAAATCCGACTCTTTACGGTTCCCTCTGTTCCGATAACGCCGACGTGTTTCGTCTCTGTCACATCACAAGCGGTTTTAGCCCCTGCTTCCACCACTCCAATAATCGGAATATCAATCTCTTTTTGTATCGTAGGCAGGGCAAGGGCGCTTGCGGTGTTGCAGGCAACGACAATGGCTTTTACTTCCTTTGTCAACAGAAAATGAACAATTTGACGACTAAAACGCAAAACAGTGTTTGGGGATTTGCTTCCATAAGGCACTCGTGCCGTGTCCCCGAAATAGATGAGATTCTCATTTGGCAATTGGCGCATAATCTCTCGAGCAACGGTAAGCCCTCCAACGCCTGAATCAAATACACCGATTGGGTTTTCCATCTCCTTTTCCTCCATTATCTCTCGTAACGTTTATAAGCAAGCTGAATTAACTTCTCTACAAGTTGTGTAAGCTCCATGCCTTTTTCCGCCCAAAGCATTGGATACATACTAATGTTTGTAAATCCTGGCAATGTATTTAGTTCATTGAAGACAACTTCATTCGTATCTTTCTCTAAGAAAAAGTCGACTCTTGCAAGCCCATATCCGTCTACCGCTTCAAAGATTTTTAACGCCGCCTGTCTCACTTCATCTTCTTTGCCTTCTGGAAACTCTGGACGGGTATTTGTCTTTGACTCCGCATTAAAGTATTTTGCTTCATAATCGTAAAATTCTGCTGCTGCCAACACTTCTCCAACTCCAGATGCCTTTAACTCTTCTCCGCCAAGAACTGCGCACTCAATTTCACGCCCAACAACGGTCTCTTCCACAAGAATTTTTGAATCGTGTTCTGCCGCATTTTGAATACTTTGCACTAACTGCTCTTTATTCTCCGCCTTGCTCACTCCTTTTGAAGAACCCGCATTAGCTGGTTTCACAAACACTGGATAGGACAATGTCTCCTCTACCTTTTGAATCACTCGTTCCATATCATGCATTTCTGCACGGCGCACTGGAACCCATTTTGCCTGACGAATTCCCAACGTATCCACAACTACCTTTGTGTGGAATTTATCCATGGAAACAGCAGAAGCCACAACTCCGCAGCCTACATATGGAAGTTCTGCCAACTCAAACAGCCCTTGAATCGTTCCATCTTCTCCATGAAGCCCGTGAAGAACTGGGAATGCCACATCGAGTTTTACTGTTTGATACACGCCGTCTTCTTCGATAATTAACTCTTTTTTTGTAGCATCTGGAGAAAGAATCGCGTGTTTTTTTGATGCTCTCCAAGTATCGTTTTTAATCTCTTCTATGGAATCCACCAAAAGCCATTGTCCTTCTTTTGTAATTCCAACCATATATTTTGTATATCGGTCATCGCTTATATTTTTTAAAATCGTCTGCACAGACATACAAGAAACTTCGTGTTCGGAAGACTGACCGCCAAAGATCACTAATATATTTTGTTTATTCATTGCTCTACCGTCCTTTTATCAATAAATTTTCCTTCTAATCCGAATCCTGATCGTTTTTTAGCCAGAGACAACAACTGACTCTGGCTAGTTCCCCTAAACAGGTTCTGATTTTTATTGTACTATTTCTTTTCTCACTTTTCAATAGAAGAAACAGTTCTTTTTCTGGCAAAAACGGTTCTTTTTCTTGTAAAACGCTGATTTTTCTGACCTAGTGACGCTCTCCCCATCGCTTTATCAGATCGATGAATTTTAATCGATATTCTGGCTTTAACTGTTCATAATCCCGTTCCGTCAACACATATTTTAACTTCTCTTTTGAAACTTCCGGCACGATGCCATGGGTTTCATTGATAAAACAAAGAGAGGGATACATAACACACCACCAATTTTGTCCGTTGGCTTCCCCAATGTCCACGCGAAGCGCCTCATATTCCCCTGGCGGAAATACCATATCCCCATATCGCTTCATCGGAAATTTTTCCCTTGTCATAAAGACGTTCACACTTCGCCCTGTTGTGCTTTTTAACACTTCTTCTGCCACCTGTTTGATCTCTTCTTCATAATCGAGCAAAATCTCTCGCCCTTCTTCTATCGTATTGGCTTGTTCCATCAATGGCTGTAAATACTCCACCACTTGTTTCTTCACGAGCATTTTCTCCGCCTGATCTTCTTTTGTATCGCTGTTGGCTCTAATATGAAACCGAATCACTTGCTCTGCAATATGTAGCTGGCTCTCTCGAATCTCTTGCATATGCCAAGCGATTATCACTGTGGCTCCTAATATTCCAGCTAAAAGAGAGAGAACAAGTGCTTGCTTTATGGACATTCCAATTATCATTTTTTTTATTTTTTTCAAACTTTCTTTCATTGTCTACCTCCATTTCCATAACAAAAGCATTGACCAAGTTCTCTCTCTTTAAACATATTTCTTTTCTATTTTTTCTACTTTTGACGCATTGGCAATGTCTGATACCCGACAAACTCAGGCACCCCTCTGCTATCCTTTAACACCGGCACCTGTACTTCTTCGCCTTCCCAGTATCCTCGCAGCACCGTCTTTAGCGTGACCGTCTTCGTCGGAATATGCTGCTCTTCCAATCGCTTCAATCGATCGGACAACAGCCCGTTGATCGTCTCATCTAGTTTTACAATGGCTGAGGCTTCCTCTTGCGCACAAAAGACAAGAATATTTCTGGAATACTCGTCTCTTCTTCTCAATTCTTTTAAAAAATTATCATATTGCCCTTCATCTTTTACTAACTCCTGCCCTAAAATCAGCACTTTTAAATGCCCATATTCCAGTTCTTTATCTTGCTTTCGTTCATATTGCTCTTCGATCTCCTCGTGGTTCGCTCCTCGATAGATCGCCGATACGGACTCGGCTCCCTTTCCTTTTGTCTGCGCCACCTTGCTCAAATCGGCAAAGGAATACGTCGCCTGCCACTGTCCGCTCTGCTTTTCGTCCATTCCTAAAATAAGCGCATAATTTCGATCTTCAATATCGATATTTTTCTGTGTCAATGCCAATATGAGCAGCAACACCGCTGCCAAAACTCCTTTTTTCATCAGCTCCTCCTTCCGTTTCCTCTGCTGAAACTCCATCTGTTTACTTTAACCATTCACCGTATCAGAGTTCTGTTGTCTTCCGCTGGTCTTATGCCGGTTATTCAAAAGAAGCGAGACGAACGGAACAAGCACCGCAATTGGAAAATCAATCAGCGCTAAATATTTGAAATAAAACGTTGTCGTCTTTTCAATGTCCGGCATCAAAAGTGCCAAAACTCCGGAACATAGGAGAAAGAAAAAGAGCAGCACTCCTTTTTTTCCACGTTTCCATCGATCTTTCACAAGCCACATTCCATAGGTGGAATATCCGCTTGCCACTCCAAATAAGCTAAAGATCCAAAAGGCGATTAATAAAATATCCAATCGAGAAATAAAATCCGCCGGAAGTTTTGCCGTTTCCATAATCGTCAGAGCAGACCAAAGAGAATCTTTTGTCAAAGTGACACCAAATAATCCAATGGTCACAAGAAAGATAAGCACATGAAAGAAACTCGCTCGAAGAAATCCCTTTCCTGCGGCTTTTTCCATTGTTTCCTTTGGCTCTTTTTTATTTTTCCCTTGCACGCTATCCAAATGGCCGCTTCCAAAGAGCAGAAATTCCATAGGGCTATATGTCAATAACACCAAATACGAGGTGGAGAAAAAATCATTCCACTGAAAGATTCCCTTCGGCAGCCATTCCTTCATGGACAGCTCTGAAACGGATAACACAACGGTGAGCAAGAGGGGCACAAAAATAACGAAATAGAGCATTTCTAACACCCTGCCCCTTGTTTCTATGCCTTCATATGCCACATATCCACATAAGAGCAGCATCGGAAGCAAAATTTTCCACCGTTCCTGCCCTCGTAAAATTGTGCTTCCAATTAAACTGACAAAGAGTACCATCGTATAGGCGCTCTTTATAAGAAATCGTATCCAATAAAGAGCGACGATGCTTCCTTTCCCAAACGTTCCAAAACTTTTTTCAAAATAAATAACGTTCCCTTTCATTTTCTTTCGCACAAGTAATAAAAATAATAAATATAGCCCTGCCAATAACGAACCAAAGATCAACGGATAAATCCCATAATATCCCGCATTTCTCGTTAAAAGCGCTGGCATTGTTAAACTAAACGTCCCAAATATTTCAATTAAAAACATTCGCTCAAATTGCTTTACGGATACTTGATTATTTTCTGCAAACAACGTTCCCTCTCCTTTTCTTTTTCACTATGATTGTTTCTTCTTATTCTCTCTCATTCGAACTCTCGCTCCACGCCTCGTAAAGATCGGGCGCTCTTTCATCATTCCAATTGGCGCTTTTCCAATATAGTCTTTCTTTGTCCCATACTCTGCAACGGAAGAAGAAACCGTTGGGAGCAAATATGGAATTCCATAGCTGTCCAAACTGCATAGATGAATGAGCACAAATAACATACCTAAGAAAAATCCATAAATTCCCCATAAAGCACAGGTTGCAATGAGAATAAATTTCATAAGGCGAAAGGCAGAGGTGAAACTTTCACTCGGTATTGAAAAAGAAGCGATTGCCGTTAACGATACAACGATGACGACGATGGTGCTGACAAGCCCTGCCTCCACCGCTGTCTGTCCAACAATTAATCCACCGACAACCCCTATCGTATTGCCCATCTGCCCCGGCATTCGAACGCCTGCCTCTCTTAGCATCTCAAATGCCAGCTCCATTAAGAGCAGCTCCACTACTACCGGAAATGGCACTCCTAATCGAGCAGAAGCAAACGATAACACAAGGCTCGTCGGCAATACTTCCGTATGAAAGTTAAAAATAGCGATGTAAAGCCCCGGGAGTCCAATGGCGATAAGCGCCGCCATATATCGCAAAAAGCGCTCAAAAGATGCCACATAAAACCGATTATAATAATCATCAGACGCTTGGAAAAAACAGTGCAGCGTAACCGGCACTAATAAAACCCCCGGAGAGTTGTCCACAACAATGGCGATTCTGCCTTCTAAAATTCCACTGGCTGTTTTATCGGGCCGTTCCGTATGTTGAAACTGCGGAAAAGGAGAAAGCGTCTCCTTTTCTAATAAATGTTCCAGCATTCCATTGTCAAAAATTCCATCGATTTTTATCTCTTTTAGCTGTTGTTCGATCTGTTTTACTAACTCAGGCTCCACAAGATCGTCCATATAGAGCAGTCCAACATTCGTTCTCGAACGAAATCCAACGGTGCTTTGTTTTAATTTTAGCCTTGTATCTTTAATTCTTCTTCGAATAAGCGCTGTATTCTGCCGAAAATTCTCATTAAAGCTATCTTTTGACCCCCGAAGAACTACTTCCGACTCCGTAGGCGCAACCCCTCTCGTTGGGAATCCTTTGCTGGACAGCACAAGCCCTTTTTCATATCCATCTGCAAAAATTGCGGTATCTCCGCCTAAAATGGCTTCTATCATTTGATCCATCTCATATACTTCTTTTACATCGACAGTCTCTAAAGTTTCTGATAAGATCGAGGAAAACCAGTCTTCCTGCTCCTCCCCTACATGATTTAAAAATGGTCGAATGACTGACTCTTCTAATATGTCACGATTAATTAACCCATCGATATAACAAATATAGATCTTTTCTTCTTTTCTCTTCGTATTTTGAAATTCCTTTTTTATAACATCATCACAATCTTGAAACAGATTCTCTACAACTTTTTCTATTGCTTTTAAATCTTTTGAAAATGGTGCCGTTATTTTATGCTCAAAATTATGCCACTGATCCATCACTGCCTCCTTTTCCACAAAAAAAATACATACTATCTCGCTTTTCATTAAAATTAGTATGTGTTCTTCTTTTTCTTTTATTCATTTATTTTCAGAGAAGTCCGGTCATTCTCTTTGCTAACCGCTTTAAAACTTTTTCACACCGTATAATATCGTCGATGGATACCCATTCATCTGGCTTATGGGCAAGCTCTAAGTTTCCAGGCCCATAGGACATACAATTATGATTGCCTAACGTTCCTGCGATGACAGCGGTGTCGGTATACCCTGGGAAAAAGCTGACAACGGTATCATTTCCCGTCACTTCGTCGGCACTTTTTTTCAGCTGTTTTAATAAATAAGAATTCTCATCTTTTTCCACATAAGGGCGATCCCCTGTAATCGTATAATGTCCCTTTACCCCTTTTATTTCTTGTTCGGCTTTGTGAATCGCCTGCTTTACAAACTCCTCCGCCTTTTTTGTATTCGTTGGAGGCACAAGCCTCATATCCACCCATACTTTACAATGATCTGGCACTACATAAGGGCGGTATCCCCCTTGTACCTGTCCAAACGTAATTGTTGAACTGCCAAGATCTTCATGCTTTGGAACATCGGCAATCAACAGTCGAAGTTCTCGAATAACTTCTGCCATAGCCGCATTGGCATCTGCCCCTTTCCAAGGAGTGCTGGCGTGGGCGGTCACCCCGTCAATGGCAATCTCAAACCACGTTCTCCCTTTATGCGCCACTTGAATCTGCCCGTTGGTAGGCTCTGTATCCATAATCCAATCTTCTTTTTGCACCCATCGATCGGCAATGGCTCTTTCCACTCCACGCATGAAATCTTCTTCATCGGCACTGCAAATAAGCTTTAAACTATGTTTTAATGTGGCACCGTTTTGGACTTCTTCTGCCACTTCTAAAAATGCAGAGATGGCACAGGCAAGCCCCGATTTCATGTCGCAAGCTCCTCTTCCATAGATCTTGCCGTCGATCTCTTCTGCTCCTAACGGATCTTTTGTCCAATCCTCCCCAAGCATAACGGTATCCATATGGCAAATAAAAATCATCGCTGGAGATTTTACTTCCCCTTCGATCTCCGCCATTAAATTATATCGGTTTGGCAACACTTCACTTGTTGTAACCCGAACTCCTTTTGTCGTCACCAATGATTCAATATAATCTTTGATCTCTCCTTCATAGTTGCCTGGGTTTGAACTGTCTAATCGAACTAATTGCTTTGTTAAACAAACGGCATCTTGTTTTATCGCTCCCATATAAATTCCTTCTTTCTTCTCATCTTATTTCTATTAATCTTTTTGTTGTCACTTATCCAATTGGATATGTCCTATTTCTTCGCTAAATGAAAAATCCTATCAGTCTTTTTGCTGTCGCTTATCCAATTGGATATGTCCTATTTCTTCGCCAAATGAAAGATCCTATCGGTCTTTTTGCTGGCGCTTATCCAACGGCTTTTTAAACACATAATATGTCATGCTTGCTGTGGCGGCAATTGTTCCATCGGGCAAGCGCATTTCTGCTGTCACATGGAGCAAACTCTTTCCCCTGCTTGTCATCTTCACCACCACCTCTATTGTATCGCCAATCTGAACTGGTTTTAGAAAGCTCGTTTGAATATCTGTTGTCGTAATCGTCGAAACTCCTGTTAAAATCCTTGCGATCATTCCTCCGCAAGTATCAAAAATCGTAACAATCATTCCTCCGTGAACAATCCCCAATGGATTTGTCATAAATTCCGTCATAGCAAATGACATATAGCCCGTTCCTGCCTCCGCCAAAACACGACAATCTTTTGGATATAACATACTCATAATTCCATCTGAAAATGTTCGTTTTCTATTCTCTAACAACTCGAAAATCGCTTGATCCACTTCTTTTTGTGTTGGTATTGTTTGCAAGTTCATGCCCTCCTTTCCTTCCATTCTTCCTGTGTTTTATCATACCACATTTTATTCTTTTGTAAAAGGTAGGCAAACGTTCTCTCTCTCATCGCTTTACGAAGAAAATCCCATATGTTATAGTTATAGAATGATAGAAGAAAGTAAAGGAGAGGTTATTTTTATGTTTCTTGTATATGCAGTTTTTTTCTTAGTGAGTTTCGGCGCCTCCATTATCGGCGCCATTTGCGGAATTGGCGGCGGTGTTATTATTAAACCAACTTTAGATGCTTTTGGAATCTTAGACGTTTCTTCCATCGGCTTTTTATCTGGCTGTACCGTTCTTGCCATGTCTTGTTACTCTGTCATTCGTTCGAAACTATCCGGAACTTCGAACATTCAGATGGATACGGGGACGCCTCTAGCTATTGGCGCTGCGATTGGGGGAATCGCCGGAAAAAGTATGTATCAATGGGTTGCATCTCTTTTTGCAGACAAAAACACGGTCGGAGCGGTACAAGCGATCTTACTTGGAATCGTAACACTTGGAACACTCATTTACACAATCAAAAAGGATCAGATTAAAACGTATCATGTGAAAAATATACTAGCTTGTCTTATGATCGGATTTTTCCTCGGCATTATGTCCTCATTTCTAGGCATTGGCGGCGGACCGATTAATCTTGTTGTCCTCTATTTCTTTTTCTCCATGACAACAAAAGTGGCAGCTCAAAATTCCCTCTATATTATTCTGTTTTCTCAGGCAGCCAGCTTTCTTATGACGCTCTTTACAAACACGGTTCCAGATGTATCCGCTTCTCTACTGACTGGCATGATTATATGCGGTCTGTTCGGAGGAATGGCAGGACGAGGGATTAATAAGAAAATTGATGACCATGTTGTGGACAAACTGTTTATCCTTCTTATGATCGTCATTATTGGAATTAATATTTATAATACAATAAAATATCTTGGATAAAGGAAAAAAAGAAGGGACTTTAAACAAGTCCCTTCTCTTCCTTAGTCTTACTCTTCTTCTTCCTCTTCGAATTCAATTTCGATGATCTTATCTAAACGTTCCTGAACAATTTCTTGTTCTTTTTCGTCTACAATTGCTAATAATTCCATTTCTTCTGATTTTGGATCATATTTGGAAACTTCGATGATGACATTTCCTTCTTCATCGCCTTCTCCGCTTGTGAATACAACATAATGTGCATCTGTTTCTTCACAATAAAATGTTGTAATTACCTCACAATCTACTTCCTGCCCATTGTCATCGTATACGGTAAAATTGTTAATTCCATCAAACTGCATAATTTTTCTCCTTTTACTTTTGCATTTTTTCTTTCAAGATCGTAATCGCTTTCTCAAGCTGATTATCTTGCTCCTGTGGTACACTGAAAGAATTGCTCTCAGATTCCTCTAATTCTACTTCTACATCTGGTTCAATTCCTGTCTTATGAATACACACGCCGTTTGGTGTATAGTATTTTGCCACTGTAAGTTTTAAACCGGAACCGTCTTGAAGAGGGAAGATTGACTGCACAATTCCCTTTCCAAATGTCTTTGTACCAACAAGGGTACCAATTCCATAATCCTTTACAGCGCCGGCAAACAGTTCAGATGCGCTGGCACTCTGACCGTTTACAAGCAACACCAACGGTTTCGTAAACTCATCATCATCTTCCGCCCAATACTCCTCTTTCTTACCATTTTTATCTTCTGTATAAGTTAGCAGACATTTTGGTAAAAGCCGATCGAGCATCTTTTGTGCAGCAGTAATCACTCCTCCACCATTGTTGCGAAGATCGATGATCAGACCTTCCATTCCTTGTTTCTCTAATTCTTTCAAGGCTTCTTCAAATTGGTCTGAGGTTACTTCATCGAATTCAGAGACTTCGATATATCCTATTTTATCAGAAAGAAGCTCATAAGTCACGGTTTCATTTTCAGTTTCTCGTCTTTCTAGTGTAAAATCTTTTTCTTCTTCTGTCGCCTGCTGATAAACTGTCACCGTAACTGTCGTTCCTTCTTCTCCTTTTATCTTAGCTACAATCGAATTTAAGTCTTCTCCTACAACGGATTCACCGTCCACCTTTCGAATTCGATCTCCTGCCCGAATTCCTGCTTCGTATGCAGCACCTTTTTTAAACGGATTTAAGACAATCACCTCGCCAGTTTCCACATCTTGGGTACAGAGAACTCCAATTCCACAATAGCTGCCTTCTAATGATTCCATCAATTGACTATATTCTTCTTCCGTGTAATAGACAGAATATGGATCCCCAAGTCCTGCTATCATTCCACGATATATATAATCTTGCACGGCTTCTTCATCGACCTCATCTAAATAAAATCGGTCGATATATTCTGATAATAATTTTGACTTTGTAACAACTTGGCTATTGATCAAGGAACTATCACTTCTAGATGTGATAGTTAGCACCTGATAAAGTCCTCCGCCAAAGAATCCAACAATCAAACAAACGACCATCAAAATAACAATGAGAAGTATTTTGGCTCCCTTCCCCCGTTTACTCTGTTGTTCTAGTCTCATAGCTTCTGCTACTCAAAATATGGTCAAATATACCCATATCGAGAATGTTCCTTCTTC
>Cebus_capucinus_imitator_PRJNA485217_SSR105__coassemble_514_pt1 | contig 15568 bp, 17 predicted proteins | sample Cebus_capucinus_imitator_PRJNA485217_SSR105__metabat2_low_PE_004 | metagenome-assembled genome bin Cebus_capucinus_imitator_PRJNA485217_SSR105
TTTTTCACTATGGGAACCAAAAATTTTCTCTAAAATATTCATTTATCTTTCACTCCTGTGATTCATTCGGAATATTGTCAATCTACATTGTACCATTGAATTTCTTTATAATCAACGAAATTCTAAATTCTTAACAAATTGTCCATATTTATAATACTAAGACTTCGGTCAATCGAACAAAAATCCGTTGCAAATTTGCTTATAAAACTACCTAATTTAAAAATATACAATATTCTCCGATTCTTTTCAAGGGAAACCTTCGGTAATTTTTGTAAACAATGGAAAACATAGAAAAAGAGCATCACATTAACGATAAGCGCCATTTGTGATGCTCCCTTTCACCCCATAATTATTTGTCTGCTCCATAAAGTAACATACCTGTAACCCTATTATGCTTTATGGAATGTGAACAACTTGTCCACCATAAAACTTCTTACTTTGCAATTGTTTTTAATACTCAGGCTCAATTAGACCATATGTATGACCTTTTCTCTTATACACAACATTTACTTCATTTGTCTCTACATTGCGGAATACATAGAAATCATGTCCTAACATCTCCATCTGTAAGCACGCTTCTTCTGGATCCATTGGTTTTACTGCAAAATGTTTGCTTCTAAAAATCTTAATCTCTTCGTCATCTGTATTCTCTTCTACAAATGCCGGTTGGAAAAATCCACTTGATTGTTTTTGCTGAATTAATTTATTTTTATATTTACGCACTTGGCGTTCAATAATATCAACAACTAAATCAATAGATACATACATATCATCACTTGCCTGTTCAGCACGGATAATACTTCCTTTCATCGGAATTGTAACTTCAATTTTCTGTCTGTCCTTCTCAACACCGAATGTAACATGAATTTCTGTATTGTCAGTAAAGTATTTAGAAAGTCTATCGATTTTCTTCTCTACTGTACTCTTTAAAGCCTCTGTCACCTCAATGTTTTTCCCGATAATAATGTAACGCATATGGTCCAACTCCTTCTATGTCATATTATCCAGTGGTCTACCACAGGATTGACTCACAGCAAAATATGCTCTATGCTTCTATGTCCTTTGCTGTTATAGTCATATTATATCACAATTAAGATTTTTTTCAATCACTTATCTATATTTTTTACAATTTATCATAGATTCCATGAGAAGTCTTTTTTATAGCAAAACATTTCACAGATTATTCACATAATTACACACCAATAATTGACAATAGAAAAGTCAAGGAAATTTACAAATTTCCTTAATTTCATAATAATTATACAAAACATTCGTTCTGTTTTTTTATGAAAATCCCCTAACTTATCAACAAACTATTTTGTGGATAATGTGGATAACTTTGTGTATAAGTCAAAATCCCCTTATTTTGGAATTCTCATACTGTGGATAATCCATTTCTTTTATCCACAATATCCACAGCACCCCTTCTTTTTATAACCGGCTTCCCCTATGCTTTGTGCATTATGTACAAGCCCCTTTTTATCCCATAATTTACAATTCTCTGTTCTATGAGGAAATGACATTCATCTTTTCCTTAAATAGCAAAAAGAAACTGAGAATATATATGAAAAAAAGAGGGATTTTACTCCCTCTTTCTATGATATGTATTTTATTTATTTTTATCCTAGAATACTTCTTGCACAATATGGTGTACGATAATACATATTAGAAATCTTAATTCCTGATTCTGGGGAACTAGCATGAACAACTTGTCCATTTCCAATATATAATGCTACATGTCCAATTGTACTTCCATTCTTATAGAAAATTAAATCTCCTGGCTGAACATCGCTTAATGATACAGAACTTCCATTGTTTGCCTGTTCACGAGAAGTACGGCTAATAGAAATTCCAAAGTTTCTATAAACGGATTGTGTAAATCCGGAACAGTCCGCTCCATTTGTTAAACTTGTTCCTCCATATACATATGGATTTCCTACAAACTGAAGAGCGAAGCTCACGATATTTTGTCTTGTTGTAGAGCCGGCACTTTCATAGCTCTTATTAGAAGAGCTTGAAGAACTTGAACTGCTGGAAGAGCTAGAACTTGAGCTAGAACTGCTAGAAGAACTTTGGCTTGTGGATTCCTGTTGCTGTGCTTCTTGCGCTTGACGTTCTAATTCACGAGCAGCTTCTTCATCTGCTTTTCTTTCTTCTTCAATAGAAACAGCATCGTCAAAATCAAATTCAATATCTACATAGTCTTTTGATACATAGCCTTTCACATCTTGATCGACTTTGATCGCTACCCAATTTTTTCCTTCTTTGATAACTTTATATTCTTCGCCTTCTGGAATTAAAGTTAAAACTTTTGCATCTTGAGAGGCTTTCTCGCGCACCTTCAATGTTTGTGCAGTAACTGTTGCCTGTTTCTTACAAACTTTATCGGCATAAGATTCCACTGCTTCACCTGTTACGAGAAATTCATCTTTTACCCAACCGACAACTTCGCCAGATTCAATTTTTGTCCAGCCTTTTGTCTTCTTCACAATCGTTCCTGCTGCACCTTTATATAATTTTCCAACAACCTCTGCATCTTCCGTTGGTTTCTTGCGAACATTTAAATAATTATTTACTTTCGCTACAACGATATTATCATATTCAGATGTTGTTTCCTCTGTCTTCTCTTCTTCTGTGGTTTCTGTTGTCTTTGTATCCGTTGTTTCTTCTGTCTTCTCCACAGGTTTTACTTCCGTCGCCCCTGCTGCTAAAGGATCGAGATCTTGTTCTGTCGTTGTGCTTTCCTCTGCCGGAATCTGATCTTCTCCGATATTGACAATTTCGTCCATCGAAAGTGAAAATCCTGCCACTGCGGTAGATGAAAAAATACTTTCTGCATGTGCTTTGACAGCTCCTGTACTAAAACAAGCGGCCATTGCCATTACAGCAACAGATGCCTTTATTCCTGAAAATTCCATATTTGTTATACCTCCTAAAACGGTATCATATCTCTATTATTTTTATTTTTCTATTATGTTACAAAATTATTAAGTTTCAAATCACTTTGCTCATTATAGCAGTTCCCTTCCGTCATGTCAATATAAAAAGGCTTGAATTCATTGATTTTTCTTAAACTTTTTATAAAAAAAAATCAAAACAAGTCCATTTTTTGTTGAAACTTGTTTTGATTTCTCGGATTTTTTATATTGTTTTTTTAATTCATTTGTAACACTTTTGTAATATTTTATTTTTATCCGTTATGTTCTGCTAAATACTTTTCAATCGAATAAACGGCATTTGCCCCATCGGCAGCTGCTGTTACAACTTGACGAAGCGCTTTTGTACGAACATCTCCAGCTACAAAAATTCCTTCTGTTTGCGTTGTTCCTGTCTCATCTCCAATAATATAACCTTTGCCGTCTCGTTTTACAACATCTTTCACCATCTCGGTATCCGGACAATTTCCAATGGCAATAAAGATTCCTTGTACTTCTAATTCTTTTTGCTCTTCTGTCTTTTTATTTAAAATTTGAATTTTTTGTACAACGCCTTCTCCATCGATTTTCTCCACAACCGTATCCCAAAGAACTTCTACATTTTCAAGCTCTAACAGTTGCTTTTGTAAAATTTTTGCTCCGCGGAATTCATCTCTTCTATGAATGACATAAACTTTTTCACAGCCTCGTGCAAGGAAAATTGCATCTTCTAATGCCACATCTCCGCCGCCTACAACTGCTACTGTCTTTCCTCGAAAGAACGCCCCATCACAAGTTGCACAATAAGAAACGCCCATTCCTTTTAGTCGCTCTTCTCCTTCTACTCCTAATGTCACTGGCTCCGCTCCCGTTGCAACAATCACTGTTTTTGCATGGAGCGCTTCTCTATCCCCTGAAAAGAAAATAGAGAAGCCATCTTCGATTTTTTCTACTCGTTCCACAGAGGCTGTTACAAATTCTGCCCCTAATTTATCCGCATGTTCTCTCATCTTTAATCCAAGGTCAAATCCATTGATCATTGGAAGCCCTGGATAATTGTCCACCTCATAAGTGTTTAAAATCTGCCCTCCACTCATCGGATTTTTTTCCACTACAACTGTTTTTAAAAGCGCTCTTTGCGCATAGATTGCAGCAGAAAGACCTGCTGGACCTGATCCAATAATTGCCAAATCATACATTGTGTTCATACATAATTCCTCCTAAATATCTTTCATTTTTCTATCATTTTTATAAAAACCAATTACTTTTTCTGATCCATTTGCAACAACACTTGTATTGTTTCCCTTTCTATCTTATAATAGCTATAAGAAATATTACATATTTCCGTTGTTGCAAATAATCGTTCTATATTCACAATCTTTTGACGATTCGTTTGTGACAATCAACTACGTTAACGAAAACCAATCATTGATTGGATTGACAAAAGGAGGCGAATATTATGACTCGCAAATGGTTAGTAACAATCGGTTTATTCGTTGTCGGAACTGCTACACTTTTTGGTTGTGGTAACAAAACACAAAATGAAACCCCTACAACAGAAGCGACTACTGAGGCAAACGAAGACTCTTCTACCGCTGCTACGGAAAGCACAACAGAGGCTGCTGGGCCTACAACGGAATCTACTACAACAGAGGCTCCTAATTCAGAAGCGACTACTGAGGCAAACGAAGATTCTACTACCGCTACTACGGAGGAACAGCTCGTCCCTAAAGTAACCGAAAATAAACAAGGTACTGGTATTTTTAATGGACAAATCGATAGCCATTCTATTGAAGTAGAAATGGAAAATGGGCAACCTGAAACTTTCTTCATCTATAAAGAAGACGTAGCGGAAGCATTTAATAACATGGATATTGGTGCTAAGATTTCTTTCACTTACGGTCCTGCTGAAGGTCAGATTAATCCACAAATTCTTTCTGTTGAAGAACAATAAAAACTTTATTTTTGTTCTTTTAAAGAACTAAGAGCGAATAGAATACTTCCAAGGAAAATACAAAAATCCGCAATATTGAATACGATATGGCGGATTTTTTTCCATGAAAAGCTAAAATAATCTACCACATACTTCCTTGAAATGCGATCCCATATATTGCTCAAAGCTCCGCCAATTAACAGAGAAAGTCCTAATTTCTTTTGATATTGTCCATGGCTCTTTATGAGGCTTTGAAAATAACAAAATAACGCCCCAATTAATAGAGCGGTTCCGATAATTAATCCTTTTTGATGTTGTTCAAAGAGATTAAGCGCCGCACCTTTATTATGATATTTCTTCAATATAATCTTACCATTCCACTTTGGCACTTCCCGTCCAAACTCTAATGTTTGTTCCATTCTTTTTTTCATGAAATACTCAAATCCAACGATAAGAATGATCATTCCAATCCATAACATATTGATTTTCCTTTCTATTATTGCATACTTTTATATCCGATTCTGTGACCTTCTCACATAGTATAACGCTACCAATTCCCCTTCCTTTTCTCCTTCTTTCTATATAGTATAACAAATTGACCTAGTTTTGAAAGCATTTTCTCATTGTTCTTCTTATTTTCTTATGTTACACTTCTCATATATTTACATATTCACCATTTATTAAAACATGAATTTATTTAGGAGGGACATAGCATTATGGAAAAAAGAGCTTATATTTGCCCAAAATGTGGCTGTAATCACTATGAACACGATCAATTTCAGGCGACAGGTGGAAATTTCGCTAAGATTTTTGATATACAAAATAAGAAATTTATTACTGTCAGCTGTGCGCAGTGCGGCTATACAGAACTTTATAAAGCACAGACTTCTGATGGCTGGAATATTTTAGACTTCTTATTGGGATAATCCCCTGTGCGAACCGCTCGATTTTGAATAAAAGGCGAATATACGAAAAGCACCCTATTCACATAGGGTGCTTTTAAAATGAGGGGGAGAGGATTCAAATATATGAAAAGCTCTTTACGTATATAACTATAACCGATAAATATGTACAATTTGTGTACATACTATAAAATAAACATAAATTACCCATAAATTTATGTTTATGGATCCGTTATAAAAACGAAAGAATTTGTTCCCTCTTTTTTATTGCCCGAAACTCAAAGGCAACATTTCTCAATCTCCAAAAGAAATGCCAAGGGTCTTTGCCTGTTTTACAATATCGTCTTCTGGAGATACATATTTTAATTTTCCTGCCACTTCAGATAGTGGAACAGAAGTGATTTCATTTCCTTTTACTGCTACCATACGACCGTATTTTTCTTTATAAATAAGCATTGCTGCTTCCGCTCCCAATCTGCTGGAAAGCACACGATCATAAGCGCTTGGACTTCCTCCTCTTTGAGTATGTCCCGGAACGGTCACTCGAACTTCTTTTCCTGTGGCTGCCTCAATTTGCTCTGCCAATTCATAAGAAATCGTTGGCTGTTTTCTTTTCTTAATCTTCGCTTTTCTTTCTTTTTTCGATAAAGCAGCATCTTCCTTTGAGATCGCTCCTTCTGCTACCGCTAAAATAGAAAATCTCTTTCCTTGCTCTTCTCGTTTCTTTAATGCTGCTACCACTTTATCAATATCGTAAGGAATCTCAGGAATCAAAATAATATCTGCCCCACCTGCAATTCCTGCATGAAGTGTTACCCAGCCGACTTTATGTCCCATCAACTCTACAATGAACACCCGTCCATGAGAAGTGGCGGTTGTATGAATACAGTCGATGGCATCTGTTGCAATGTTGACCGCACTTTGAAAACCAAATGTCATTTCTGTTGCCCAAAGATCGTTGTCAATTGTTTTTGGAAGAGTGATGACGTTAAGCCCTTCTTCTGAAAGCATATGGGCAGTTTTATGGGTTCCATTTCCGCCTAAAACAACAAGACAATCTAATTTCAATTGACGATATGTGGTTTTCATCGCTTCAACCTTATCCAATCCATTTGCATCTGGCACTCTCATCAGTTTAAATGGTTGGCGGCTGCTTCCAAGAATCGTTCCACCCTTTGTTAAGATTCCAGAAAAATCAGATGGCTTTAATTGATGATAGTTGCCATAAATTAGACCTTTATATCCTTCTTCAAATCCAATAATCTCTACATCTTCCCCAAAAAGTGTCACAAGCCCTTTTACAACCCCTCTCATGGCTGCATTTAACGCCTGACAATCTCCACCGCTTGTCAACATACCAATTCTCTTATTTTTACCCATTGCTTTTCCCTTCCTTTCGTATTTTATGACTACATTTCTATTCTTCCATCTAGCGCTCTTAAAAGAGTGACTTCATCAATGTATTCTAAATCTCCACCAACCGGAACGCCACTAGCGATTTTCGTAATTTTAATTCCCGTTGGTTTTACAAGTTTGCTAATATACATGGCGGTTGTTTCCCCTTCTAAGCTAGAATTTGTAGCGATAATTACTTCCTTCACATCTCCTTGCAATCGGCTCATCAATTCTTTTAATCGAATATCATTTGGCCCGATCCCTTGATATGGAGAAATCGCCCCATGCAGCACATGGTATACGCCATCATATTTTCCAGTCTTTTCATACGCAGCCAGGTCTCTTGTATTTTCGACGACCATAATCGTCTTATGATCTCGTTTTTCACTTGCACAGATTGGACATACTTCCTGATCGGTTAACGTACAGCACACTTTACAATACTGCACCTTGCTCTTTGCCTGCACAATGGTATCTGCAAGACTTTGTACTTGCTCTTTTGGCATATTAATAATATGAAATGCTAACCTCTGTGCTGATTTTGCGCCAATCCCCGGCAGTCTTCCAAGCTCTTCTATGAGCTTCGTTATTTGATTGCTATAAATGTCCATTAGAATGGGAAGCCTCCACCCATGCCAAGACCTCCTGTAATCTTAGCCATAGAGCTTGATTGATCCTCTTCCATTTTTCTAAATGCTTCATTTACCGCTGAAATAATTAAGTCTTCTAACATTTCGATATCGTCTGGATCGACAACTTCTTCTTCTAATTTAACAGCTGTCACTTCTTTCTTACCGGAAACAGTTACTGTTACAACTCCACCACCAACTGTTGCAGAGTATTCTTTTGCTTCTAACTCTTTTGTTGTTTCCTCCATCTGTTTTTGCATTTTCTGCGCTTGTTTCATAAGATTATTCATGTTGCCAGGCATACCCATACCTGGAAATCCACCTCTTTTTGCCATCGTTTTTCCTCCTATTTTCTTTCTAATCTTCAAATTCAATTGGTATATTCAGTTTACCTAAGATGCTCAAATCATAGCTTTCAAACGTTCCCCTTTGCTCTTCCGATTCAAAAATACATTGGTACTGAATCTTCTTTCCTACCCGTTCTGATAACAGTTCTTCTAGTTCTTTTTTATGGGCTTCTCTTTCAAAATATTCTTTTGCCATCTGCCCATCTGGGTTCTTTTGGAACATAAGATTTAACGAGCTGCTGTCAGCGCCTACTGTCACTTTTGCCCGTGAAAAATAAACTTTCATAGGTCCAACAAATTCCCGTTTCACATCAGGAAGCTGGCTCATTAAATATTTTAAAGATTCGACATCTGCTGGCTCAAAGCGCTTTGCTAGTTCTTCTTCTACTTGAAATGTCACCTGCTCTTCTTCCGGCTTTGAAACAATTTGCCTATTGACCGGCTGACTGCCCGCCATTACAGGAACTCCTTGTTCCATTCTCTGCTCCAAAATCCGAAGACGCTCTAATATACTATCATAATTTTGCTCCATCTGTGGTTTACATAGCCGAATAAACGTCACCTCAGTCAGCACCCTCTTTTGTGTGGCATACCGAAGCTGTCCCGCCAATTCCGATAAAACTCGAATATAACGCATAAGCGTTTCATTCTCCACATTTTTTGCTTCTTCTTTTAATAGCATTAAATTTTCTTCAGACATATCAAGGGAAATATCCTCTTCCTTTGAATTTTTTAGTAAAAGCATATTTCTAAGATACCATACAAAGTCTGTTACAAACTGTGAAAGTTCCCTTCCGTTCATAATCATATCTTCAATTGATTGCATCACATCTGGAACATTTTCTGATAAAATACCTTGTAACACTCGATGAAATACTTCACTCTCCACTGCTCCAAGAACATTTAATACATTTTCATAAGTAATTGGCTGCCCCAAATAAAAAGCAATACATTGATCTAAGAGACTTAATGCATCACGCATAGAACCGTCTGCTGCCTTAGCTACATAACGAAGTGCTTTTTCCTCTGCTTCAATTCCTTCTTTTATCATAAGCTCCTGTAACCGAGCCGCAATTGTATCAATGGAAATTCTTCGAAAATCATATCTCTGACACCTTGATAAAATCGTAATTGGAATTTTATGCGCTTCTGTTGTTGCTAAAATAAATATAACATAAGACGGCGGTTCTTCCAAGGTCTTCAATAAGGCATTAAATGCTCCTATGGAAAGCATATGCACTTCATCAATAATATACACCTTATACTTTCCCTCTGTTGGAGAGTACTGAACTTCATCTCGAATATCTCGAATGTTATCCACTCCATTATTCGATGCGGCATCGATTTCAATGACATTCATCGCCGTCTGTTCATTAATTGCACGACAAGAGGCGCACTCATTACAAGGACTTCCGTCTATTGGATTTTCACAGTTCACTGCTTTTGCAAATAATTTTGCAATGGTCGTCTTTCCTGTCCCTCTCGTTCCACAAAACAAGTATGCATGACCGATCCGATCCGCTTTGATTTGATTTGTAAGAGCTGTTACAATATGTTCTTGCCCTTTTACATCTTCAAATTCGGAAGGTCTCCATTTTCTATATAACGCCATATATGACATAACTTTACAACCTCCATCTCTGATATAGTTTAATGGAAAAGCCATCTGCGTGCAAGTTTTTTCTTACAAGATCAATCAATTCTCTTTTGTTCTCCCCGCCTGTTCCATAGCAAAAAAATCGTTCCAAGTATCATTCCCATAACAGCTCCACCTAAATGAGCAAAAGAATCAACGGAACTATCTTGTACGGACATATAAAGGGTTCCCGCGATCAATATCATTCCCCAGCCCCAAGAAAATTCTTTTCTCTTTTTTGGATTCAACCCAATCCATGCAATTAAAGCGCCGATCACTCCATAGATCGCTCCGGAAGCGCCTGCTGCCACCACAACTGTTTCTGTCATAGAATGTGCAACCATAGAGACAATGCCTCCAAATAAACCGCTGCATAAATAAAGAACGAGATATTTTAGTTTCCCAAGCTGAGGCTCTAAATCCATACCTGCGATCAATAAAACAACCATATTATTAAATAAGTGTTCCCAGCCAAAGTGCAAAAACATACTTGTAAAAATACGGTAATATTCATGTTGTTGGAAAATTAAGTGATATTCTGCTGCTCCATGGCTAAGCATAAACATGGAATTATTCACATCACCCATTTTAGACAGTATTAAAAACACAATCAGATTCATTCCGATCAACAATAACGTGACTGGATATCCTTTTGGGTTCCGCTTTCTCTCCCCTTTTTTTGGTTCCATCAGCCACGTTTCCAACTCCCCATATAAATGATCGAATTGTCGGTTTTGATTTTCAAATAAAATGAGACGATTTGTCTGCTGTTCAATTGCCCATACGTTTGGAACATTGTCTGCAATCTCCTTGATCCCTTTGCATGTTACCGACGGAATAAAAATAAGATTCAAAACTTCTACATTTTTCCCTGTTTGATGATGATATTGAAAAATTAACTGCTGATTTTTTCTTATATAATCCTCCGGTTTGCTGTATGTATCATATGTCATTCCTGTAATTTGAACGAGATATACAAAATCATCTGTCTCTCTTGAAAGTAACAAATTATTATCTTCTTCCTTATGATACCCTTGATTATAAAAAAATTGTTCGATTGAACCGATCATATTGTCTCCTTTCTTCTTGGTTTTTCTTTTACCGCTACTTTGCAGCTCATTGATTGCGCTGTTTATCATTTCAACAAAGAAACTTACGTTTTTCTGCTCCAACAGCACTCATTTATTGTACCACAAAATGATCCTCTCAAACGAACAAAATTCTTTCTTCTCTCTTTTATATGCACTTTCAAAATACGCATTATCTTTCAGAGGAACGAAGTTCTTCTTTTCTCTTTCCTTTTATGTATGCATCAAGCAAAATTCATACATACACGCTCCAATCATAATGTTATCCCCTTCTTTTAGCTCCCTTGGCACTTCCGCTTCTAACAGTTCTCCATTCCAGTATGTACCATTTGTTGAGCTAAGATCCCGAATATAGTAACAGCCAGATTCCTCTTCAATAGAGGCATGAATTCTACTAACCCCTTTTCCGGTAATTTTTTCATCGACCGCTTCTTCTAAACTCCCAAGAATCATCGGTGTATGATATAAGTAAATCGGTTTTACGTTGGAATTCAATGCCTGCAAACATGGGATACTTTTTTCTTGTTTCTCTCTTGTCGATAATAAAACGGTCTTTTCCCCTTCTTCACAAAACTCTCTTTTCTTTTTCTTAAAATAGCGTTCTTCCTTCTCCCCTTTGTTTCCCTCTCTTCTGTCTTCGTTCTCCGCTTCTCTTTGATAGCTTTTTTGTCTTTCAAATATCATATAACAATCCACAGCGAGAAGCGCTATTCCTATCATACCATTTTTCCACTGCCCTTTTATCAAAAAAGAAATCGCTAAGAGAAGAACGATCACTCCTATTAGACCGCTTCCAATTTGCAGCGTCCAATGAACGATCTTTTTTTGTTCCAATTTCTTTTTCTCATGATCCTTTCCCTCATTGCGCTGCTTCTCTCTCTTTCTTTGCTTTCTTCCCTTCTCTGACGCCTTTTTATTTCTTATTCTTCCCTTCTCCGCCGCCTCTTTATTTCTTAATCTCTTCTCTTTTGGAGCCATTGTTACCGTGTTTGTTTCTTTCTCTTCCTTTTGCCCCATCTCTTTCCCAGTGCTTTCCCTTTGTTCTTCTTCCATATTATGTTTCCCATAAAACTGTTTGTTATAAGAAGTCTCCTTTGTTGTTAAATCAATTTTTTGAACGACAATAGGCTCTGCTTCCACTTGTTTCCGATAGTTTTTTTCCATGCTATTCCGATAGTTTTCCAAGAGGGAAAGGGAAACATTTGGTTCTTGAAGAAGTTCATAAAATTCATAGACAAACGTAACCGCATATTCTTCTTTATGATTGATATGTTTCATTAAAAGTTCGATAAACTCTTTTAATTTTTCTATCATCTTTTCCTCATAGGCAGGCAAATAACAAAGTTCCACTTGTTTCCTTTCCTCTCCATAGAAAATGCAATCCACATCTAATACGACTCCATCTGCTCTTAATAAATAGTGGTGTAGATTTTGCAGTGTCTTTACAAGTCCACTGACAATACAAAAGGCATCTTCATTTCCGATCTGTCTTTGTTCTAAATATTGTTTCATAGAAATTCTTCCATCGATCTCATACTCCATTACTTTTTTCTTATCCACGACATTTAATTTACATGGTAAAAGCCCTTGAATTTCATTGTGAAACAACATCTTTTGTTCCATATTCCCCTCTCCCTCTAAGGAGAGAACTAAGTAATTATGATAGCCCTGACTGCTGTATCGCTTCTCCAAACCGCTTCCTCCTTCTTAACTTCTCAATGGGATTTTGTGTCTTGATCTTCATCGTTTTTTCCCTTATTTTCACGTTCTTAAAGGAGCCTATTCCTGCTGAAAAATCGCTCTGAACTTCCTTTTTCCCATGGATTATTTTAAGATTTCCATTTTTTAGAAAATGTATTTTTTGCATCACCCTTTCGTTTGACACTTCTTTTTCCTCTCCCTCTTTCTCCACATAACATATGGATTCCACAGAAGTTGTCAACATTTCTCCCTGAACAATCCCCCATTCCATATACTGAAACGCAATTGTTAAAATGCCAATTACAACAATGCATATCCACGGAATCCAAACACTTCCTTCCACCACTTTCATCGCGCATCTCCTTTCCCACTCAAGCCGCATTCTTTCTCATTGCTTTTTTTCCTATGGCTTTTTCTTTCTGCATCGACTGCATTCGGATAAGTTCCCTACCTCGCTTTCTCTCACCCGATAGACGGTTCTCTTTAATCCTGAACACCGCAATGTTTGATGGTATTTTCTTCCTTGCTCTGTAATATAAAGAATCGTTGGATTTTTATTCTTTTTCATACAGATCTCGCATGGCGTATAGCTTGTCTTTCCATCTAAATAGTCTTTGACAGACGCCACCTGATGAATCTTTAATTGCAAATATGTGCAGTTCCTGCTTCGATGATAGACCGATTGTGTTTCGGTTACATAGACCCAAACCGCCTCTTCTCCCTCCAATTCAGGCTGATACCCTCGAAATACTTTTTGCCGTATTTCATGCCCTGTTTTATACGAGAGAAACTGAAAAAATGGAAGTTTATTTTGTAAGACATACTGTGCCTTTAATACGACTTCTCCACTTTTTTCATCATAATGGCTTCCAAAGAAGCTCACTCCTTTCACTCCGTTTTTCACACAGGAGTGCTCTACCTCTTTTTGGTTTACTTCCTTCTTCCAATAACTTTTTGCCAAAAGCACTGTCTTCTCTGGATATTCTTCCACCGCTATTTGCCTTGCGCTTTCTACCATGCTTCTTTGAATTTCCTGATCCACAACAATCATTTGACCAAAGAGAATAAAAGTGCCTATGGCAAATAAGAAAAGTGGAAATGCAACTGCCATTTCCACCGTCATACTCCCTCGTTCATCTTTTAGGGTGCTGAAGTATATCCTTTTATTTGAATGTTTTTTTCTTGTTTGACCTTGTACTTGGAGAGTATATATTATTTTTTTATAAAACGGTTCTTCTATTCCTTCAATGGAAAGTAAACCCAATCTCTTAAAACTTTGAGCATGAATACTTATTTTGTTTCTTTTTGATAATTCATTCCAATAAAAGGACATAATTCAACACCCCTCCCTCTCTTTTTATTTTGTTATTGCTTTTTATCCGTCATAGCCGCCTGCATGGCTGACGATAAACTCATATTGCGCGCCTTTTTTTACCGGCAGTGCAAAAAATCGGGTATCTAGTTGTATTGTCGTCGTTAACTCATACTTTGTCACACAGTCTTGAATTTTAAACTCTGGATATTTCATCTGTATATTTAATTGCATCAGATCGAGCATTCGAAAATAAATCGTCTTTTCCGGAACTTTTCCGAGCAGTAGCTTTAAATAATCTTCATAACCAATGCCATCTTTTGACTGTTTTGGCACCATCGTTTCCATATGAAATAATTGAGAAAATGACAATTTCCAATTGGATTTATTTTTCTTTAGCGGAACCTTTTCTCCTTGCAACAAGCATTTTACATCTGCGATGCTCTCTCCATATGCCCATGCCCCTAATATTCCTTCTGTAATTCCCTCTATCGCCTCCGGTTGTGCTGCAAGAACAGCGATTATCGTCGCTGCTACCTTCGCCTCTCCTTTCTTTGCTCCATCTCTATGAATGGCATAAAGGTTCAGCGGCAGTCGAAGTCCTACCATTTGTCGAGCCACCTTTTCTAAACAGTCATAATCGCTTTGCTTGCCAGCAATTAAATATTCCATTTCATTGGAATATGCCGTCTCATTCTCTCTTACCACAGAGAGCGCTGATTGAAAATGTTGAAAAATATATGTTTCTAATTCCAATTTTTCTAAAAGAATGGAACCTTCCCCTTCTGTTCCTTCTTTTTTTGCCCACGAAAGCTGTTTGGAAGGCAAGTCTTTTTGATCGATTATCGCTTTTGATAATGGCAGATTCGGATTGGACGCCACTGTTAAAATTCCGATTCTCTTAATCGCCTCGATAATCCCCCTCGGATCGATTTCTTCCCTGTCGTCCTGATCGGACGTTGTCTGATCATAAATCGGAGCTTTTTCTCCTTGTTCTGTATCCTGTTTTTGTATGTCCTCCCGTTTTTTTCGTTTATTAGTTGGAATCATTGTGTATAACGTCCATTTATGAATTTGTTTTTTTAGACTCTGACATTCTTCTTCATATAAATATTGTGTTGGGACTATTTGAGCATCTTTCACTATAAAATTATAAAACCCCTCTGTTCGACCAAGCCAATCCACTGATATTAAATTTTCCTCCAAATAGTCCCAAGCACGATTTGATGCCACTTCTTTTCCTCTTCCCAAATAATTCTCATCTAGCGTATAAATGTGATACCAGTCTGCCATCTCCACTTCGTAATCCGCCATGATTTGCTCAACCGCCCCAACGGCCATATGATGAACTCTCCCCTTCGCCTGCTCATAGCGAATGATTTCCAGCGTAATGAGAATAACCGGCACAATCACACATAAAAGCAATGTCAAAAAAACGGTCACCTGTCCGTTTTCTTCTTTCAAAAACCGACGCCATCTCTCTCCTTTTTTCTTCTCAGTCGATCCAAACATTCTCTGCTCCATCTGTTAATGTAGAAAAGAGACTTTCCACTAATTCCCTTAAACTATCCCGAAAAATAATGACTAATCCAATTAATACAATAATAATTAAAATGACTTCTACAACTCCCATGCCATCTTCACTCTTCCACCATCGATAAATGCTATCTCTCACTCTCTGTATCATAACGCTTCCTCCCTTAGTCTTTT
>Cebus_capucinus_imitator_PRJNA485217_SSR105__coassemble_522_pt1 | contig 15375 bp, 12 predicted proteins | sample Cebus_capucinus_imitator_PRJNA485217_SSR105__metabat2_low_PE_004 | metagenome-assembled genome bin Cebus_capucinus_imitator_PRJNA485217_SSR105
TACATATCGTGTATATGATTATGGACGAGTTGGAAAAGATGGGAAAAAGAGAGATCTTCACATTGAACAGGCGGTTCAAGTGACAAAGCGTGCAAAAGCAGAAAAGAGAGACGATATGTATCCACATATTGCAGATTGCGACTATTTTACTGTGGATAAAATTCAGTTAGATGGAAAATTCTTCGATAAAATGGAAGGATTTGTTACAAAAGAATCGTTTTTAAGCATTTTAATTTTAGACGGTGAAGGGACGATTCAAAACCAATTTGGAAGCATGGAGTACAAAAAAGGCGATAGTTTCTTCTTGCCAGCAGGAAGTGGAGCTTATCAGATCATCGGAACTTGTGATGCTCTTGCGACAACTATTCGAGAAAAGAACGATATGGTTCGCATTGGAATCGATATTGGAGGAACTTCCGCAAAAATTGGAATTGTTGATAAAGAAAATAAAGTTCTTGCAGAAACGAAGGTAGTGACCGGAGTGGAGAAAGCAGAAACGATTGTTCAAAAAATTGCAGAAGGCGTGTTACAATTGATGGAAGACAATGGTATCACGATTGATCAGTGTGAAAAAATTGGAGTTGGTGTGCCAGGATTGATCAATAAAAAAGAAGGTCTCGTTTCCTATTCTAACAATCTTAGATGGGAAAATGTTGCTATTGTCGAAGAATTTTCAAAATATATTCCGCTTCCAGTGAGCATTGCAAACGATGCGGACTGCGCCACATTAGGTGAGGCGGTTGCAGGGGCTGGACAGGGTGTTGACAGCTTTGTTATGCTGACGTTGGGAACCGGTGTTGGCGGAGGCGTCATTTTAAATGGACAGCTTTTTGAAGGCGGAATGTTAGGCGGAATCGAACTTGGACATATGGTAATTCATGAAAATGGAGAATTATGTACTTGTGGAAGAAAAGGGTGTTTCGAAGCCTATGCATCTGCTACCGCTATGCGCCGAGAATCTGAAAAGGTATATGGAAAAGCGTTAGAACCGTTAGAAATTTTTGAAAAAGCACATGCTGGGGAAGAACAGGCAAAACAAATCGTTGAGGCCTACATTTCTGATTTAGGAACGGGCATTGTAAACATTGTCAACGTATTCCGCCCGCAGCGTATTGTACTAGGCGGCGGTATTGCAGCGCAAGGAGAAGTTCTTTTAAAACCAATTCGAGAACGAATTGCAAAGGAAAACTTTGGAGGCAACTATTCTGAAACACCGGAACTTGTCATTGCCACAATGGAAAATCAGGCAGGAATGATTGGGGCAGCAAATTTAAAATAAGAAGAGAAAAGCTAGAGCCAGTAAAAGGGCGCTAGCTTTTTTTGATCGATTTGTTCCCAACGGATTTGATTTTACTGGTTCTGATCTTACTGATGGAGCTTGCCAATTTCGTATGAAATGAGCTACAATAGAGAATCATAGAGAAAAAGAATTTCATTGGGATCGATGATATAAGAGTGAGCGATAATAGAGGAAGCATTGCAAGAATGAGCAATGAAAAAGGAGGAGCATATGATAGCGGTCAGTGAATGTCTATTAGGAGTCAATTGCAAATATAATGGCGGAAACAACTATCAGGAAACGGTGATCGAGTTTTTAAAAGAAAAAGAGTATATAAGCATTTGTCCGGAAGTGATGGGCGGGCTTACAACTCCAAGAGTTCCATGTGAAATTGTTGGGAAGAAAGTGATCAATCGAGAAGGAGAAGATTGCACAAAAGAATTTCAAAAAGGAGCCATGCTCGCATTAGAACTCTGTCAGAAAAAGAATGTGACGCTTGCCATTTTACAGGCTCGTTCTCCAAGCTGTGGAAGCGGCGTGATCTATGACGGAACTTTTACAGGAAAGAAGAAAAAAGGAGATGGAGTGACTGCAAAATTACTAAAACAACATGGAATCCAAGTGATCAGCAGCGATGAGATGGAAATGCGTTACTATCAGCACTATGAAACAGAGATTGGAACGATTACTCTCTGCGCCACAGATAAAGAAATTGTCGCCCTATTATTTGGAAAAGTCTCTTTGCAAAAAAAGGGAGTTGTCTTTATAGAGCGAGAAACAGCTCTTATAAAAGAGGCAAAACAGCAGCTTGATGAGTATTTTCAAGGAAGAAGAAAGGAGTTTACGCTGCCCCTTCTTTTAGAAGGAACGAAGTTTCAGAGAGAAGATTGGCAAGCACTTCGCACAACCCCTTATGGGGAAACGAGAAGTTATAAGCAAATAGCGGAGCAGATTGGCTGTCCAAAAGGGTGTCGGGCAGTTGGTATGGCAAATAACAAAAATCCGATCTCCATCATTATTCCTTGCCATAGAGTAGTTGGAAGCGATGGAACATTAGTCGGATATGGCGGAGGGTTAGCGATAAAGGAGAAGTTATTAGAATTAGAAAAGAGCTATAAGAGCCAATAAGAAAAAACAAGAAATCATTAGAAAGGATTATGATATGCAAATTCAAATACCGGAAAATGTAGGGAAAATCATTGATATTTTAATTTCACATGGATACGAGGCTTATGTCGTCGGCGGCTGTGTAAGAGATTCTATTTTAAAGAAAGAGCCGATGGATTGGGATATTACAACATCAGCCTCTCCGTTGGAGATCAAGGCATTGTTTCAGAGAACTGTGGATACAGGAATTAAGCATGGAACTGTGACTGTGCTTATGGGAAAAGAAGCCTATGAAGTGACGACGTATCGATTAGATGGAGAATATGAAGATCACAGGCGACCAAAAGAAGTGATCTTTACAAAAAATCTAAAAGAAGATTTAAAAAGAAGAGATTTTACGATCAATGCCATGGCATACAATGAGGAAGAAGGATTGCAAGATCTGTTTCACGGAATCGATGATTTAAACAATGGCGTCATTCGATGTGTTGGAGTGCCTGAGGAGCGGTTTGATGAAGATGCGCTGCGCATTTTAAGAGCCGTTCGATTTGCCGCTCAGTTGGATTTTAAAATTGACGAGGGAACAAAGGAGGCGATTCGAACACGTTACCAATATTTAAAGGATATTAGTGCGGAACGAATTCAAGTGGAACTTACAAAGTTATTGGTGTCCAACCACCCGGAAAAGCTATTAGAAGCCAAGGAGTTAGGAATTACAAGTGTTGTATTGCCGGAGTTTGATCGCATGGTAGAGACAGAACAGAACAATCCTCATCACTGCTATACGGTGGGAGTCCATTCAATCCACGGGGTCAGAGCCATTGAAGCAACTCCTATTTTGCGGTGGACAATGTTGCTTCATGACGTGGCAAAACCTCTGAAAAAGAAAACCGATGAACAAGGCATTGATCATTTTTACGGACATGATCAAGAAGGGGTGGAAGTGGCTAAGAGCATACTTCGAAGAATGAAGTTGGACAACCATACGATTGATACGGTATGCAAGCTCATACGGTATCACGATTATCGATTCCAATATCCGGTTACCGCTAAAAAAGTGAGGGTGGCAATGAACAAAGTGGGGAAAGAGCTTTTCCCAGAGCTTTTAAAAGTTCAGAGGGCAGATGCGTCTGCACAAAGCGACTATCAGAAAAAAGAAAAGTTTGCCATTTTAGAAGAAGTGGAGCAGCGGTATAAGGAAATTATAGAAAAAGGGCAGTGCGTGACAATCAAAGAGTTGGCGGTGAATGGAAGAGATCTGATTCAGATCGGAGTAGAGCCGGGGGTATTTTTAGGACAAATTTTAAAGGAATTATTGGAACTTGTCATAGAGGAACCGGAATTAAATCAAAAAGATATGTTATTGCAAATGGCAGAAGAAAAATTAGCAGAAAAAAGAATGGAAAAGAAAGAGGAAACGAATAGAAAATAGGCATAGGATTCTCGTTCCGCTCATACGATAGAGAGAAGCGAAAAGCTGTACAAAGAGATCGTTATTAGAAAAGACGTGTGAGGAGGGATATTGTGGACGAGAAGTTAGCAGCTATTTTAGAGCAGTTTGATATAGAAGTGAAAAATACATATCGCAGTAGGGGAGGAACGGTATGTATCACGGAAGATGGAGCAAAGATTTTAAAAGAATTCCATTCCAGTGCAGGGAAGCTGCAAGATGAGTATGAATTAAAGAAAAGTTTAAGGGAAGAAGGTTTTGTTTTTATCGATCAACATTTAAAAAATAAACAAGGCACATTTTTTGCAGAAGATCGCTATCATACGATTTATATTATGAAAGAGTTTTATGAAGGGCGAGAATGTGATATTCGCAACGGGGTAGATGTGAAATTGGCAGCAAAGAATTTGGCTCGTTTTCATAAATGTGTGAGGAAGATTGAAGCAAGCGAACGCTCCAAAAATCAATACCAGCCGTTAAACTTTTTAATGGAAAAGAGAATGAAGGAAATGAAACGGGCAAAGACCTATATGGAAAACGCCATAAAAAAAGGGGAGTTCGAACATCTCTATATTACAAGTTTCTTAGGATTTTTTGAACAGGCACAAGAGGCGATTGCCATTTGCAAGCAGTTAGGGGAAGAAAAAGAAAAACAGTGTTTGGGTATCTGCCATGGCGAATATAATCAACATAATGTCATTAAGATGGAAAAGGGCATTGCCACCATTAATTTGGAGCATTTTTGTTATCAAAATCAGCTGCTTGATCTCCATCAGTTTTTAAGAAAAGCGTTAGAGAAAAATCAATATGACAAAGAGATCGCAAAGAAAATTTTGTCAGGATATGATCAAGTCCGGCCATTTGAACAAGGGGATTATAAGATTTTATACTTATTGCTGTTATATCCCGATAAATATTTTAAAATCGCAAATCACTATAACAGCCGAAGAAAGGCGTTTATTTCTCCAAAAGATATGGAAAAATTACAAGATACCATTGAACAAAATCGAAAAAAAGAAGCCTTTTTAGAATGGTATCAAAAGGAATTTTCCATTGGAAATCGTGAGTTTTAACAGCCTGATACTTAGTGGAATCAGGGAAAGACAATGGATATTTGGATTGAAGTTATAAATCCTGTATGATATAATTTATATAAAATAACGATTCCTATATACAGGAGCCCAATGAGCAAGTTTGATCGTTGGAGTATAAGATAAGGAGGATACAACATGGGCTATATGGAAATTTATAAGGAATGGCTTTCAAATCCATATTTTGATGAAGAAACAAAAGAAGAACTTCGTAAAATTGAGGGAGATGAAAAAGAGATTAAAGAACGCTTTTACACGGATCTTGAGTTTGGTACTGCTGGGCTCCGTGGAATTATTGGAGCGGGAATTAATCGCATGAACATCTATGTTGTAAGACGTGCAACTCAGGGGCTTGCAAACTATATTATTTCTCAAAACGGAAAAGAAAAAGGGGTTGCCATTGCATTCGATTCCCGTCGTATGTCACCGGAATTTGCAGAGGAAGCGGCGCTTACGTTAGCTGCCAACGGAATCAAAGCATATATTTTTGAGTCCCTTCGTCCAACGCCGGAACTTTCTTTTGCCGTGAGAGAACTAGGGTGTATTGCGGGTATTAATATTACAGCGAGCCATAATCCACCGGATTATAACGGTTATAAAGTGTATTGGGAAGACGGCGCGCAGTTTACACCACCACATGATAAGGGCGTTACAAAAGAGGTATTAGCAATTACCGATCTCTCTACTGTGAAAACAATGACAAAAGAACAAGCGGTAGAAGCCGGATTATATGAAGTCATTGGAAAAGAGATCGACGATAAATTTATCGGTCATGTAAAAGCGCAAGTTGTCAATCAAGACTGCATTGATAAAATGCAAGATCAGATTAAAATTGTTTATACACCACTTCATGGAACCGGAAATATTCCGGCAAGACGCGCTTTACATGAATTAGGATTTAAACATGTCTATGTCGTTCCGGAACAAGAATGGCCAGATGGAGAATTCCCAACAGTTAGCTATCCAAATCCAGAGGCGGAAGAAGCATTTTTCCTAGGGCTTGAACTTGCGAAAAAAATCGATGCGGATCTCGTGCTTGCGACGGATCCAGATGCCGATCGCCTCGGTGTTTATGTAAAAGATACAAAATCAGGAGATTATATTCCATTGACAGGAAATATGTCAGGCGCTTTATTATGTGACTATGTATTAAGTCAAAAGAAAGCCAATGGACAGATTCCAGAAGATGGTGCTGTTGTAAAATCCATCGTATCTACGAACTTAATCGATGCGGTTGCAAAAGGCTATGATGTGGATTTAATCGAAGTATTAACAGGATTTAAATACATTGGACAGCAGATTTTAAAAATGGAACAGACAGGAAAGGGAACCTATCTCTTTGGCATGGAAGAAAGCTATGGCTGCTTAATTGGAACTTATGCAAGAGATAAAGATGCCATTTCTGCAACGGTTGCCCTTTGCGAAGCTGCTTGCTACTATAAGGCACAGGGAAAGACTCTTTGGGACGCTATGGTAGAGATGTATGAAAAATATGGCTATTATTTAGATGCAGTAAAATCCATTACGTTAGCTGGAATTGAAGGATTGGCTAAGATTAAAGAAATTCTTGAGACACTTCGTACCAATACTCCAACAGAAGTTGGCGGATATCAAGTTGTGTCAGCGAGAGATTATCAAGCCGATACGGTTAAAAATATGGCAACAGGAGAAGTCGTTCCAACAGGACTGCCTTCCTCTAATGTGTTATATTATGATTTAAGCGATGGGGCTTGGCTATGTGTTCGTCCATCAGGTACAGAACCAAAAGTAAAATTCTACTATGGGGTAAAAGGAACTTCCTTAACTGATGCAAAAGAAAAATCAGATGCATTAGGAGAAGAAGTGCTTGCCATGATCAATAAAATGTTATAAGAACGATGAGAAAAGGAGCTGTCGGGAGATAAAAGTTTGATACAACATATAGAAGCGGATTTAAAGAATCGCAGCTATATGTTGACAAATTTTTAGATTTCCTGACGGCTCCTTTTTTAGAAAAATTTAAGTTCGTTCTAGGCTAATGGAAGCCGTTTCAACACATCATAAAAATTAAATCTACTATCATTTCTGTTATCAATGCCCGATTAATAGAAGTTATTCCAACATAAGAAAATTAGGCAGAGCTGAATCAATAAAATCATCGGCAGCCCAATGGAGAATTTTTTATGCAATGTTTTATGGTGGAAGAATTTCATTCCCAAAATGGAACCGATGCTCCCGCCAAGAATAGCAATGGTGAGCAATGCCTTTTCTGAAATGCGGTACTTATGATGTTTGGCTTTCCATTTATCAATTCCCATGCTAAAAAATCCAACGATGGAGAAAAAAAGCACATAGAAAATAATCGCTGTTTTTAATGAAATCATAAATTTAAAATCCTTTCTTTGTTCTGTTGCTATTACTTGATTCTCGTATCATCATAAAAGATTTTTAGAAATTTAGAAAGATTTTTTTGAATAAATTCTTTAGAATAAGAAAAAAGAAAATGAGGAAAAATACAAAATAAAGGTAGACAAATGGCTGGATATACTATATGATGTATTTTAAATAAAAGTATATGCAAAAACGATTTTTATGGTAAAATGGATCATAACGAAGTTTTTGGTAAGTAGAGGAGGAAGTATTTATGTTTTCTTTTGATGAAGTAAAAAATTTTGATCCGGAAATTGCAGAAGCTATGGAGCAGGAGTTGACAAGACAGCGTCAAAACTTGGAGTTAATAGCTTCTGAAAACATTGTAAGCAAGGCAGTTATGGCAGCTATGGGAAGTCCGCTGACAAACAAATATGCGGAAGGATACCCAAAAAAACGGTATTACGGTGGCTGTGAGTATGTGGACATTGTAGAAAACTTAGCAATTGAGCGCGCAAAACAATTATTTGGTTGCGATTATGCCAATGTACAACCTCACTCTGGCGCACAGGCAAATATGGCAGTCTTTTTTGCTGTGTTAAATGTCGGGGATACTTATATGGGAATGAGCCTTGATCACGGCGGACATTTAACTCATGGAAGCCCTGTCAATATGTCCGGTAAAAATTATCACTGTGTTCCATATGGAGTAAATGAACACGGGGTCATTGATTATGATGAAGTGGAAAGAATTGCATTAGAATGTAAACCAAAATTAATTGTATGTGGTGCCAGCGCTTATGCAAGAGAGATTGATTTTAAGAGATTTAAAGAGATTGCGGATAAAGTGGGAGCTGTTTTAATGGCGGACATTGCCCATATTGCGGGACTTGTTGCAACAGGACTTCATCAGAACCCATTTCCACATGTGGATATTGTGACAACAACAACACATAAAACGCTTCGTGGACCAAGAGGCGGTATGATTCTTTGTAATCAGGAGATTGCCGATCGCTATAACTTTAATAAGGCGATTTTCCCAGGAATCCAAGGCGGTCCATTGATGCATGTAATTGCAGCGAAAGCGGTATGTTTTAAAGAAGCATTGGATCCTTCCTTTAAAGTATATATGAAACAGGTGAAAGACAACGCACAGTCGCTTTGTAAAGCGTTACAAGAGCGAGGATTTGACATTGTATCTGGAGGAACAGATAACCACTTAATGCTTGTGGATTTCCAAAAACTTGGAATGACTGGAAAAGAAGTGGAAAAATTGCTCGATCAAGTGCATATTACTGCTAATAAAAATACCGTTCCAAACGATCCTCAATCACCATTTGTAACAAGCGGTATCCGTCTTGGAACACCTGCTGTCACATCAAGAGGATTAAAAGAAGCGGATATGGAACAAATTGCAGAAGCCATCAAAGCGGTTGTCATTGAAAAAGATCAGGAAAAAGCATTACAAATTGTAAAAGATTTGACAAATAAATATCCAATTTATGAATAGAAAAAAGTTATCTATATAAAATAGAAGAAAAAGTCCGAATAGGAAGCCTAATGCTTATATTCGGGCTTTTTTTGTAATAAGAAATTACGGTTTCGATTACAGAAAAACTATGGATTTTTTTGTCGGTTTCTGATAAAGTTAGGAAGAAAGCATAACACACAGTGCATAATGAAGAAGACAAAGAAGATAGGAGATGAACTATGAAGAAAAAATTACGTTGTCTTATGATGCTTGTCTTATGTTTCATGATGGTGACGGGAAATGTAAGACTTGTAAAGGCGGCAGGGCTTTCCATTACCTATAATGGGAAGACATATGACTACACAAATAAGAAAATAAGTGTCGTGTGTGGAGGAAAGAAAGTTAATTTAACGAAGTCACCGGGAATTTTAGAAGATGGATATGCATTGCTGCCTTATAATGTATTTCAAAAAACAGCATTAGGAACAAAGGCAACTTATAATTCCAGTAAAAAAACAGTCACTTTCGAATATGATAGTCAAAAAGTAGTGGTGACATTAAATAGTTCTAAAATGACGGTCAATGGGAAATCACAAACATTGCCGGTGGTGCCACGATTTGTTCGTTATAATGATACGAGTGTGACAAAACTGTTAGTGCCAAGCCGTAATATCGCAGAGGCGCTAGGGCTTGATTATTCTTATAACAGTTCAACAGCCACTGTTTCTATCAAACAGAAAGATGGAAAGAATGTGGAAGTGACAGATGATAGTACAAAAGAAGGAATATCCATTACTTATAATGGAAAAACTTATCAATATACAGGAAAACAATTAGGTGTTGTAACCGGTGGAACGACCGTTAATTTGAAAAAAACACCGGGAATTTTAGAAGACGGCTATGGGCTTGTGCCATACAATGTCTTTCAGCAATCCGCTTTAGATGTAACAGCAACATATCGTTCTTCCAATAAAACGGTTACATTTCAATATGGAACACAAAAAGTAGTTGTAACATTAAATAGCAAAAAGATGACGGTCAATGGAAAGTCACAGACATTGTCAGTGGCGCCGCGATTTGTTCGCTATAACGATACGAGTGTCACAAAGCTGTTAGTTCCAAGTAGAAGCATTGCAGAAAGCCTAGGGCTTGATTATAGCTACGACAGTAAAACAGCAACGATTACGATTAGCCAAAAGGCTGGAGCGAGCGCCGGTTCCGAAGACGATAATACGAACAGTTCAAGCGGTTCAAGCAGTTCAAGTGGTTCAAGTTCTCAGACAACCGGAAGAAAGATCAAATACAACGGTCAAGTTGTGACGATTACAAAGAAAGATGTGACAATAAAAACAGAAGGTGTCACGGTAAAAACAGGAATGCCGGGAATTATTATTAATAACACATCGATGCTTCCGGCTTATAATACGTTTCATAACAATGAGTTATTAGGAACGACGTATAGCTATAATACACAAAAACAACAAGCTACGATTACTGGAAACGGCAATCAACTCGTTCTTACAATGGGAAGCAAAACAGCTTTATTAAATGGTAAGAGCATTTCCTTAAGTGAACCTGCATGGTTTATTACCAATTTATCCAACAATAAAAGCTATTGTATGGTTCCGGGGCAGGCTGTGGCAGAAGCGCTAGGTTATCTCTATATTTGGGATAATGCAAACGTCGTATCGATGATCAATCGTTCTAGTAATTCCGGCGAGGGAACGACAGAAGAATCTACAACAGAGGAGCCATCAACGGAAGAATCTACAACGGAAGAGTCAGGAAGTGGCAACAATAATTCCAGCAAGCCAGGAGACTTTAGTGATTTTGAAGTATCGATTCCAAGACCATCAAGTAAAGTTTCTTGGAGCGATATTGCCGTGGAAGATGATTACCATAATCGAAGATTTATTTTGACTTTGCCGGCGGATTACAGCAGTTTTTACAGCAAAAACAAAGTGTCTTACGATACTGCCAGCTATGTGGAAAGCGTCACTGTTACAAAAAATACAGATGGAAAGACGCAGATCGTCATTGAAACGAAGATCATTCAGGCGCTGGCATATAAAGAGACGTCAAGCAGCTGGTCATTAGCCATTAAAGATCCAACAGAAATCTACGAAAAGGTGATTGTGTTAGATGCAGGGCATGGAGGAAGTGACAGCGGAAGTTCTTCTTCCAAATATGGCGTTATTGAGAAAGAAGTGACATTGAACATTATTCAAAAAACACAGAAATATTTTGAAAAAGATGCCAGCATAAAAGTATATTATACGAGATTGACAGATGTACAAAGCGGAATTACTTATGGAAGCGGCGTCGGTTCTACAACGGTGTCCGTCGTTAATCGAGCAAATTTTGCCAATGAAATTGGAGCGGATCTGTTTATCTCCGTTCACTGCAATTCGGTCGATTCTGAATCAGCAAAAGGAACGGAAATTTTATATTCCAGCAAAAATACGTCTAAGACAAACAGCGGTCTTAACTCAAAATTATTTGCAGATCTCGCCTTTCCATATTTATTAAATGCGGTTGGAAGCACGAAGCGTTCTGTAAAGGATTCACCAAACTTAATTGTTTGTAAAAATACACAGATGCCAGCGATTTTATTAGAAACTGCATTTTTATCAAACCCAACAGATGCCGCTATTTTAAAAGATGAGAATAAATTAGAGGCGATGGCAAAATCGATCTATGATATGGTTGATGCAGCGTTTACACAATATCCAGCCGATCGATAAAAATATATCGAATCTTTACTTTTCAACAGCAGTGATTTATGATATATTATATAGTAATGAAAACTATATTATATTATAGTCAATACTAGGAGGAAAACATGAGTTATAAAATTGTTGGTGACAGCTGCTGCGATTACACAACAGTCGAACATAATAAAGATGCTTTTATTCAAATTCCATTGACACTCGATGTAGATGGAGTTCAGATTCGAGATGATGAAACTTTTGATCAGGAGGATTTCTTGAAAAAAGTTGCTGCGAGCAAAGAATGTCCACGTTCTGCTTGTCCGGCACCAGAGGACTATATGAAAGCATATAAACAGGCAGATGATATTTATGTAGTAACTCTGTCATCGGAATTAAGTGGCTCTTATAATAGTGCCGTTTTAGCGAAGAACTTGTATGAAGAAGAATATGGGGAAAAAAATATTCATGTATTCAATTCAAAATCGGCATCTTCCGGACAGTTGTTAATTTGTCATTTGATCGAAAGACTTGTGGAAGAAGGCAAATCTTTTGCAGAAGTCGTAGAGCAAGTGGAGCAGTATATAAAAGAATTGAACACATACTTTGTATTGGAAACATTAGACTTTTTAAAGAAAAATGGTCGTCTTTCCAAAGTGCAGGCGCTGTTAGCAGGCGCGTTAAATATAAAGCCTGTTATGGGTGCTGAAAACGGCACGATTATTAAACTCGGTCAGACAAGAGGTATGAAAAAAGCCGTTGGCATGATGATCGATACAGCCATTGCACAGTGCAAAAATATAGAACAAAAAGAATTGGTAATTGCTCATTGCAACTGTTATGAAAGAGCCGAGAAGGCAAAAGAAGAAATTGAGAAAAAAGCGAATTTTAAAAATATTACCATCGTGGATACAAGAGGGGTAAGCAGCTTGTATGCAGGAGATGGTGGAATTATTATTGCTTGCTAATTAAAGAACAAGAAGGGTCCTCTGTTTGATGAAAAACAGCGGATCCTTTTTTTGTAAAATTGTTTATGTGGGGCAAAGGGGACTGGTATCCTTTGCTTTTGATTTCTCATTGGCAGTCTAATTTTACTGATGGAGAAAGTGGTTATACTAAGAAAGAAGAAAAAAGGGAGTGAACAGATGGAACTGATTAAGAGACAGAGAGCATTTTATCAAACAGGAAAGACAAGGCAGGTAGAATTTCGCCTTCGTGCCTTATATCGGCTAGAGAAGGCGGTGCTTTCTTATCAAAAAGAATTGGAAGAGGCTTTGTATCAGGATTTAAGAAAGTCTGAAATGGAAAGCGCTATGACAGAGATTGGAATGGTGTTATCAGAAATTCGCTATGTGAGAAAGCATTTAAAGCGTTGGGGCCAAAACAAGCAGGTGAAAATTAGTTTGATGCAGGCGCCGTCAAAAGGCTATGTAGTAAGAGAGCCATATGGCTGTGTGTTTATTATTGCGCCGTGGAACTATCCGGTGCTTTTGACGTTGCAGCCGCTTATTGGAGCGATCGCAGGAGGAAATTGTGCCATAATAAAACCTTCTGAATATGCAAGCCATACTGCACATATCATTAAGAAACTCATAAAACAGACATTTCCACAATCGTATATTGCCGTTGTGGAAGGAGATGCATTAGTTTGCCAGCGTTATTTGCAACAGCGCTTTGATTTTATTTTCTATACAGGTGGAGAAACCGTTGGAAAAATTGTGCAAAAACAGGCAGCTGAGTTTCTCACTCCGACGGTATTAGAGCTAGGGGGAAAAAGCCCTTGCATTGTTACAAAAACAGCGAATCTTTCGTTGGCTGCAAAACGGATCGCCTTTGGAAAATTTTTAAATAGCGGGCAAACTTGTGTGGCGCCTGACTATGTATTAGTGGAACAAGAAGTGAAAGAAGAGTTGATCTTAAAGTTAAAGGGTTGGATTCAAAAAATGTATGGAGAAGATCCTCTAAAATCAAAGGAATATCCAGCGATTATTAACAAAAAACATTATAATCGCTTATTGGGGCTGTTAAAGGAAGATGGCATACAAGGAACAGGAAATGATAATACATTGCAAATTGCGCCAACAATCATAGAAGATGCGAAAGAATCTATGGCAGTTATGAAAGAAGAGATCTTTGGGCCGATTTTACCGATTCTAACGATTCATTCCATGGAGGAGGCAAAAACATTCATAGAAAGAAGAGAAAAGCCATTAGCTCTTTATCTGTTTACGGGAGACTGCAAAGAGGGGAGAGAATTGATGGAGCAGATTTCTTTTGGAAGCGGTTGTTTAAACGATACGATTCTTCAATTGGCAAGCTCTTATATGCCGTTTGGCGGAGTGGGCATGAGTGGAATGGGGAACTATCATGGAGCATATAGTTATGAAACATTTACCCATAGCAAACCGATTTTAGTTGCCAGCGAAAAAATCGACGTTCCTCTTCGATATGCGCCTTACAGAACATGGAAAACGGCATTGATAAAAAAATTTTTATATAAAAAGTATTGACAAAAAAGAAGTTTTAAAATAATATTAATTAATAGCTAGAGATAGAAAAAAACAATGAAAAGAAGAGTAGTAAATGGATACTTTTCCAGAGAGTTCCCGTAAGGTGAGAGGGGAGCAAAGAGAAGTTTATGAACATGGTCTTAGAGTTGCATGTCTGAAGGAAGTCAGTAGGGCATGACGGGAGCGCCCGTTATAGCGGCAGGGTATAAGCAGTGGACAGTGGACATTGACGTACTTAGAGAGGTCTGGTGTGTGAGCATCAGATGAAATTAGGTGGTATCACGGAGTTTTATAGCCTTCGTCCTAATACATGGAATGTGTAATGGGGCGGAGGTTTTTTATTTTGTCAAAGTTAGAAAAGGAGAAAACCATATGATTCAACTAGAAAATGTGAGCAAAACGTTTCAAACGAAAGCGGGAACGGTTGCAGCTGTAAAAAATGTGAATCTTACAATTAACGAAGGAGAAATATTTGGAATTATTGGATTTTCAGGAGCCGGGAAGTCAACGCTTGTCCGCTGCATTAATTTACTAGAGCGCCCAACTGAGGGAAAAGTCTTGATCGATGGACAAAATTTAATGGAATTAAAAGAGAAAGAACTTCGCATTGTACGAAGAAAAATCGGAATGATTTTCCAGCATTTTAATTTAATGCGTTCACGGACCGTCTATCAAAACATTGCCTTTCCGTTAAAGAAAAGCAAGTTATCGAAAGAGGAAAAGGAAAAAAAGATTCAATCGCTTTTAGAGCTTGTTGGGTTAGCGGATAAAAGAAATGCGTATCCGTCCCAGCTATCCGGCGGACAAAAACAGAGGGTGGCAATTGCAAGAGCTTTGGCAAACGATCCCGATGTCTTATTATGTGATGAAGCGACGAGCGCCTTGGATCCACAGACAACGCAATCGATTCTTAAGTTATTAAAGAAAGTCAATGAAGAACTTCACATTACGATTGTATTAATCACACATGAGATGGCAGTTGTGAAAGATATTTGTGATCGTGTGGCGATTATGGAACATGGTTCCGTCATTGAATCTGGGGAGACGGTGAAAGTGTTCGCTCACCCAACCGAAAAGATGACGAAAGATTTCATCGATACCGCAAGCAACTTAGGAAAAGTGCAGGAGTTGATGGCAGACGGCAATGAATTGATGCAGCTTACCCATGGCAGTAAAATGATTTTATTGACGTATTCCGGAGAAAATGCAGGTCATGCGCTGATTTCTTATTTAGCAAAACAATTTGATGTAGAGGCAAACATTTTATATGGAACAATTGATTTCTTAAAGGGAAAACCACTTGGAAAATTAATTGTTGCGCTAAATGGTTCCAAACAGAATCTAACAGACGCCATTGCATATATTAAATCAATTGGAGTAGAAATGGAGGTAATCAAAGAATGAGTATTC
>Cebus_capucinus_imitator_PRJNA485217_SSR105__coassemble_524_pt1 | contig 15317 bp, 10 predicted proteins | sample Cebus_capucinus_imitator_PRJNA485217_SSR105__metabat2_low_PE_004 | metagenome-assembled genome bin Cebus_capucinus_imitator_PRJNA485217_SSR105
TTTGCCTCTTTATACGCTTGAACACAATGTTGAAATAGCACATAAGTTCCACTTACTCCAATGCCCATAGCCTCCCCTTGTTCTAACCACTCTATATAATTTTTCTCCTTTAAAAAAACCACATCTTGCCCTTGCATATTTTCTAGTAGAATTCCGCCTGTATTTTGTAAGCTATGACGCGCTCCTACCAACACTCTATATGGCTCATTATCAAAAATATTTCCATATTGTTCTTCTTTCTTCTCCCATTCTTCTTCAGCTATTTCAGAAAGAAGAAAATACTTAATCTGATTATGTAAAATATCTATTGCTTCCTTCTGTTTTATGTTTGTTTCTTTCTGTCTCTCCTCTAACATCTGTAAAATCTCTTCTATTTTCTCCCTTTTTACAGGCTTTAGAAGATAATCAAATACACCTTGTTTTAACATTTCCACAGCATAATTAAAATCATCATATCCGCTAATTACAACGATATCTGATTGATAACCCAATTCTTTTATCTTCTGTACTAGCTCAATCCCGTCCATTTTGGGCATACGAATATCTGTGAAAATTGTATCGATCTCTTGTTGTTCCATCACTTCTAGTGCTTCTACCCCATTTTTACATTCTATAATTGTTTCAATAGGAACTGCACTTCTTGCTGCCATAACTGCAATGCCTTTTCTTATCATTTTTTCATCTTCTACAATTAATAATGTTTTCAAAGAACTCTCTCCTTTTTATTCCATTATTGGTAACAAAATTCTAACTTTCGTGAAACACCCTTCTCTTGAATAAAACTCCAGACCATACTGATCGCCAAATTGCATTTGAATTCTATCTTGTACATTTTTTAATCCAATCCCATTTCCAGAACCACAATGAATATCTGCTTCACCTTTTATCTTTCGTTCCAACAACTGTTTTTGTTCCTCACTCATTCCAACCCCTGAATCTGTAATCGCAATTTCAAAATCACTTCCATGCCGAATCGATCGAATATAAATCGTTGCATCTTCCGCAGCTCCAACAATTCCATGACAAATAGCATTTTCTACAATTGGCTGTAATGACATCTTAGGGATCTTCTGTTCATAAATACTTTCTTCAATATTAATGCAAAGTAGAATTGTAAAATCATATCTTAAATTCATCAATTGAATATAATTTTTAATATAGGCAATCTCTTCTCGAATGCTAACATTGCCTGACACCCACTTCATATTATAGCGCAGCAGCTCTCCCAGCGATGTAATAGCATCTGATATTTCATACTTCTCATCGATCTCTGCCATCATTTTTATAGACTCTAAGACATTATAAATAAAATGCACATTGATTTGATTTTGTAATGCTTTGATCTCTGTATTCTTCACTAATATCTCACGTTCTATATTTTCTTTCATGAGAATTTGTATTTTATCCAACATTCGATTCACTTGTTTTCCCATTTCACCCATTTCATCACTGCTAATATGCTCGACTCGTTTATTTAAATTTCCCTTCTGCACAATGCACATAACATCTAGAATTTCATAAAATTGTTTTAATAAAGAACGCACCACAACTTTAATAAAAAATGCTACAAAGAAAAATGTGAGTAAAATAAGCCCATAGATTTGGATTTGTGATAACAAAATCTGTTGATATTCTTTTTCAATACTCACAATACGAAGATAACTTCCACCTAATTCTTCGACGGGTTCCACTGCGACAATTACTTTTTCTCCACCTATTTCTTTGCTGATGACTTGTGTTTCTGTCACATCATTTGTCAATAACAATATCCATTCTGTTTGCTCTTCCCAGTTAAAATCAGAAGATTTTTTCGCTATAATTTCTTGTTCTTTTGACACAAGACAACTGAAACTTCCCTCTTCCTCAGCATAAAGATCAAAAAAATTCTCTTTCATAGAAATAGCAATTTCAATCACTCCAACTTCCTGCCCAAATTCATCTCGAACGATACGAACAATGGACATTAAATGGTTCTGATCTTCATCTGATAACATATAATCTGGATAATCTAAATGCCAAGTTTCCAAATTCTTCTCTTCACTCCATGGAAACAATCTCATTCTATCCTCATGATATAAAATTGGCACCATTTCTGGAAACTGATTATTCTTCGCATATACTCTTACCTGATACAAATATGGGTTGCTATTTACAAATGCTTCAAGTACCGGCATTTGCTTCTTATAAAACTGTATGTATTGTTCTGTGGATATCCCATCATTTTCCTTTAGCTTGATTAAAAATTGTTTCAATTCTTGATTCTCACTAAAAATCTGTGCAGTCATATTTCCTAATTCAAATACTTTTTGAAATGATACTTTTTCTTTTAATACATCATTTCTCACTTCCGACACGTTTTCTTGAATTGTCACCTTATATTGATACTGAAAAAAAATCACTGTATAAATCAAAATAGGAATTAACACGAAAGATAAAATAATAAAAATAAATTTTTCATCTAATCCTAATTCTTGAAATCTTTGTTTTATTTTTTTCATTCTTCTATACCAAGTTTTTCTTTATTTTGTTTTATAATTTGTGTTGCTGCCTTTTTAAATTTTGAGTATCCCATGGTAGTTCTTTCCTTTTTATACTGATTCACTCTTTTTTCAAATTCCTCTTCGTTTGGAGCCAATAATAGATCCACCAATGTATTTCCCCATATTCGATTTAGATTATTTTGAATATTAGAAAACTCTTCATTATCACCAAAATATATTTCATATTGTTCTACATATGCTATATATGGGATTGTCCACTCCACAAGTTGTTTAAAATACTCTGGCTCATAACTGATATATTGCATTTGCATCTCTCCACTTTGCATCATCCAATAAGTATCATCAGCTCCATAGATAGAATCATATCGTTTCCGATCTTGATGCAACACTTCTAACACCTCTTTATTCAGAATCTCTTTTCCATCTTCTATATGATACATCGTATCTTTTTCTCCTAAATACATTAGCTTTTGCCCTTCTTCACTGAGCATATAAGTTAACAATTCCAACGCTTTTTCTGGATATTTGCAATTCTTTGAAATATAAGTTGTCGTCCAGCCATTAATTCCTTGGCAGGCAAGAACTGGATCATCACCCTTTGAATTTCTTGGACCTTCGACCGCCATATAAATTTTATTTGGCTCCTTTGTATAAATTTCTTTTTCTTGATTTTTAATATCTGTACTTTGATAAATAAGACAGAAATATCTTCCATCTAATATCTTTTCTGATATTTGTGTTCGATTATCAATGAAAACCTCTGCATTTAAATAACCTTCTTCCCCTAATTTCCGAAAAACTTTTAACCATCTTATATATTCTGGGTCTGTATTTCGGTCATAATATTCCCCATTTTTCTCATAAGGAACTGCAAGAAAATTCTGCAACCATTTTCCAAAAGAATTACTTCCTGTTTCAGTAAATTCATCTGATCCTATTGGAATGAGCGGCTCCCCATTTACTTCTGGAAACATCTCCTTTGCTTTTTTGACTGCCTCCATAAAACCTTCTGGGGTACTCATGTCAGGCTTTCCAATTGCTTCATAAATATCTTTTCTTACTAAAAAATTCTGATGAGAAGACACTTTATCTTGGTATTTCTCAAAATCTTTCCATGAAAAAGAATAATTTGGATAACCATATAAATGACCATCTTTTTGTGTATACCATTGAACACTCTCCTCATCAGCCACTTCAAAAAAGCCTGCTTGATATTGCTCCTCTAATTCCTGATAAGAATAAACCTGATCCTGTTCTATCAGTTCTTGATTTTCTCCTTCCCACCAACCAAGTGTTACAATATCAGGCACTGTATCCAAATGTATCATAGAACTCATCTTTCCCGATTCATTTCCTTTTGGAACAACAAACTCAATATCAACTCCGATTTCATCTGATATTTTTTTTGATACAATATCCTGTCCCCACTCTGTATTAAACCATGAAAAATTAACATACCATTTCAATGTTTTTTTTGTCTCTTCTTTCACTTCTTGAGTACTATTACTTAGAAAAAAGAACGCTGCTATTATCAAAATACCACTGCCTAAGAAAAAAACACCCCATACTTTATTTCTCATTTCATCTTCCCTTCTTTAACTCATAAATTCTACAACAATAGCCGACAATTATTATATCATATAATCGTCGGCTATTGTATCACTTAGAATATCTCTCTAAGGAAAAAACTATTCTTTTACTCCTCCTGCTGAAATACTTCCAATAATATATTTAGAACAAAATGCAAAAGTGATTAATATAGGCAATACAGAAATGGCAACTGCCAAATAAATAGCCCCCTGATTAGCTGTAATATCTGTTGATGAGTTTAAAGATGCCATCATAACAGGTAACGTAAACTTTTCTGGTGTATTCAATAAAATTAATGGTAAAAGATAATTGTTCCAGTTTCCAATAAATGCTCCAATAGCCATCGTTGCAATGGCTGGTGACATCAATGGCAACATAATTTTATGGAAAATTTTAATTTCACCTGCTCCGTCCATTCTGGCTGCTTCTATTAACGCCGGTTGGATAGAAGCTTCACAGTATTGTCTTAAGAAAAATACTGTTCCTGAGGAAGCGATAGCTGGCAAGATTAATGGTAGATAAGAATCAATCATATTTAATTTCGTAACTAAATCATAAAATCCAAGTAAACTTAATTGTGCTGGAATCATCATAAAGATAATGATAACACCATTAATAATCTTTTTTCCTTTAAAATCATATACGACTAAAGCATAAGCCGTAATAGCTGAAAAATAAGATGTAAATAATGTAGCTGGAATTGCGACAATTAAACTATTTATCATTCCTTGAAATAAATTAAAGTAACTAGATACTACTGCCCAGTTATCCAATAAAGCGTCCCCAGGAATTAATGTAAATGATCGAACAATCTCACTTCCCGTTCTTGTTGCATTAACAATCATTAATAAAAAAGGAATCAAACAAGTGATCGCAAGTAGGATCAGCAGTAAATAGATTATCTTTTCTTTTATTTTATATGCCATATGTTTGTAACCTCCTAATTATTTTTTTTCGCATACATTAATTTAAATTGTATTGCAGAAATAATAAAGATAATAATAAATAATGTGTACGCAATGGCAGAAGCAAATCCAACTTGATTTGTTTCAAATCCAAACTTATACAAATACATAACAACTGTTTGTGTACTTCCAGAAGGATTTCCCATTGTTCCTCCGCACATTAAAAATGGTAGATCAAACATCTGCAAACCGCCAATTAAAGAAGTAATTCCAACATAAAGCAAGATTGGTTTTAACAAAGGAATCGTAATTTGACCAAAAATTCTCCATCTTCCTGCACCATCAATAGCTGCTGCTTCAAAATAATCTTTAGAGATTCCCTGTACCCCTGCCATCAGCATAATAAAAGAATTACCAAACCACATCCATGCACCAATAACTGAAATAACATATGGTGCCGTCGCTGTTGAACCAAGCCAATTCACCGTCTCCTTTACAATACCAGTACCTACTAATAACTGATTAATGCTTCCGTACTTCCAATCCAAAAGTGTTTTAAATAAAAATGCAACTGATGTTGCTGCAATTAGATTAGGAAGATAGAATAAAGCTCGAAAGATACTTAACCCTCTCACTTTATATTTAATATCACTAAAAATAATAATTAATAAAAATGCAAGTCCTAACTGCAATATAATATTAACTCCCCAGATTTTTGTTGTATTCCAAAGATCGCGCCAGAAAAATTTATCTGTAAACACTCGTATGTAATTATCAAAATTTACGAATACAGGCTCTCCAAATCCTTTATAATCGGTAAAACTCAAATATAAAGTTCGAAGAACTGGATAAATATTAAATACAATAAAAGTAATAACAAAAGGTGCAACAAATAGATACCCCATTTTATTGACATCTCTTTTTTTACTTTTTGACATAGTTTTTAATGCCATATGATTCTCCCTCCATCGTTTCCATCTTTCTTTATATAAATCTATAAAGTAAGGCTGTCACACTAAGTTTTTACATACAAGCTAAAGCCCCTTGATGAAATAAGCTCTATATGATGTATTACATTTACTCAATGAGACAGCCCATTTTTTAATATGAAAACTTTCTAATAACGATTTCTCATCATTTTTTATCGTGTGATTTCTATTTCTGGATAAGTTGCCTGCACTGTATCGTAGAAATTATTAATTGCATCTTCTTTACTCATTTGCTCTGTTTTAATTGAAGTAATTGCTGCATTCCAAGCATCACCAATTACTTTATCGTATTTTGTAACTTTAGAGTAATCAACACCTTGTGCTTGTTCTAAGAAAAATTCATATAGTTTTTGTCCGCCATATACTTCATTCTTATCATTTTTATGTTTCTGAATTGTTGGAAGCCAAGATACAACATCTCCTTCTGAAACTTCAATCCACCAATCAAGTGTTTTTTCATTAGTTGTCACAAATTTAATAAAGTTCCATGCAGCCTCTTTATTTTTACTTAATGCATTAATTCCTAAAAATGTTCCACCGCTAAAACTATAAGATGGTCCTGCACAAACACCCCATTTTCCTGATAATTCTCCAACATTATCTCTCATTGTTAAAACACCCCAGCTTGGTAATCCAAAGGCAAAGACTTCTGTTGTTTTTCCATTTTCTGATGCTTCTTCCATTGCTTGTTGATCCCAGACATCTGTTTTAGAGTCAATAACTGGAATGGAGCCACACATTGCCTGATACCATGTTGTTGACCAAGGATCCACATAAGCTGTCATATCATTTTGATATAATTGAACACAGAGATCCATATAATCTTGTCTATCTTGATCCACATTTAACTTACCATCTTGTACCCAAGCAGAATCACCAGAAAAATATGTCATTTCTGTATCAGATGCAAAAATTTTATATCCCGCTTTTTTTAATGTTTCTCCTGTTTTTAAAATCGTGTCATAATCTTTGAATAACTTACTAATCTCATCTGGATCCTCTGTTCCAAAGACTTTCTTAGCAATATCTCTTCTATAATAAACTCCAGTTGGTGTAATTTGATAAGAAATTGCCCTTTGAATACCATTTTCATCTTGTCCCGCCTGCCATACATAATCTACCATATTATCTTTAAACTGCTGCGCATTATATGGCTCTTGATCTAAATCTTCTAAATATCCTGCTTCATACATTGTATCGAGCATCTGTGGTTCTGCTATAATAATATCTGGCTCTGTTGCTTTTCCTCTCATTGCAGACTGAATTTTTGTTAAATAATCTGCTGGAGAAATAACAACTGTTTCAATCTGCACATCTGTATTTTGTTCGCAATAATGTTCTGCAAATTGTTTTAAATCGTCCGCCAATGTCCAAATGACTAACTTATTTTTTGCATCTTTATTTCCTGCTACCGAAGACTCTACATTCTCATCTGTACTCGATGCTTTTGAGCCACCAGCGCCTCCGCACGCTGCTAATGATATCGCCATAATTCCTGTAAGGATCATTGTCAATAGTTTCTTCCTCATACCTTTTCCTCCTGTATCTCTGTTTGATACATTTATTATAATTTTTTCCTATTTTTCAAACAATGATCGATATTTTAGTTAGGTATCATTTTTTTATTTTTGTTTTTTAAATGTAATAGTATCCAACTCCAATCCACTGACTGCAAAATATAATTTAATATAGTGGTTTACGTCCCAGATATTTCCAAGTTCCAAATCTTGTTCGATCCAATCCTCCTGGTTTCCTTGGATTACAAAAGTACCTTTTGGCTCATTATCAAAAAATACAGACATAGAAAGTTGTGCTAATTCATTGCTACTATCTTTGGATCTCATTTTTGCAGAAAGCACATATTCTCCCATTTCTTTTAATGTAATACCAAAGAGCATTTGTTCCCCTTGTTCTGTATTCACATGTTTCATATCAATTATAGTTTCTTCATCGATTTTATAATATTCTGAAATGACACAATCTTCCTTCTCAAACTGTTCATTGCCAATGACTTCTATTTCCATATCTTCTCTTCCTAAAAAACGATTCATCACTGGACAGCGCATTAACACTTCGCATATATTTTTTGCACATCTTTGAAATTCCGCTTTCTTCACACGACCTTCTTGTAAATCCATTTTTGCACGTTTTTGCATTCCTTCTGTTATACTATCTCGCACTACCATATACAGATCATTTTGAGCTCGAACCATAATACCTGTCTGATCAACGGAGGCTTCTTCCCCTTCTTCGTTTATTTTTGCCCACCAATCCGTCATAACAATTCCTTGATAACCCCATTCATTTCTTAAGATCGATGTATTTAAATCATAACTTCCCGCTGTCCAAATTCCATTTAAAGCTCCGTACGTTGTCATAATAGAGTAAGCATTTCCTTCTTTTACTGCCATTTCAAATCCTTTTAAATAAATTTCTCTCAGTGCTCGTTCTGATACAATCGCATCGACATCATGACGATGAAACTCTTGGTTGTTTCCTGCAAAATGTTTTAACGTTCCAGTTACACCTGCACGTCCCATTCCTTTGATCTGTGCAACTGCCATCACTCCTGTCATATATGGATCTTCTGATATATACTCAAAATTTCTTCCATTTAATGGATTTCTATGGATATTGATCCCTGGTCCTAACAGAGTATCAATCTGATTTTTACGAAGTTCTAATCCTTCCATCTCATATAGAGACTCAATTAGCTCTTCATTAAAGGTACAACCAATAGCAGTTCCGTTTGGAAGGGAAAATGCGGTAGTTCCGCAAGACATACGAATACCAGAAGGACCATCTGCACAACAGCCAACTGGAATTCCAAAACCTTTTAATGATTCCGTTGTTCCACCAAAAGCAGATGCGGTTCCTGGTGTCACTTTTGTACTACACATTCCTTCTCCATGTACAAGGCATACAAGATCTTCTTCACTTAGTTGCGCAATAAACTGATCCATATGGATTTTATTATCCAATACATCTGCCAATTGATATCCTTGATCTCCTGTATATAGAATTTCGCTTGGAATCTCTTGTTCCCGTTTTGTCATTGGCTCTATTGTTCTTGTTGGAACAGTTTCTTTTCCTTCAATCCAATGAATTTCTTCTCCTTCTTTCTCTAAGACTGGCTTTAAACGCTCATATTCTTTTACCGGTGCTAAACATTCTTTTAACTGTTCTACAACCATTGTTTTTTCTATTATAAAACTTCCTGCTTGTTGGCTTGTTCGAACATCACTTCCCACATAAATATGGTATTCTCCTGCTTCTAATACATAGGCAGATTTATGCCCTGTCATTCCACTATCATCATAAGATGCAAGAGTATCTAACCTTATTTTTAATTCTACAATCTGCTCTTCTTCTGGTTGTAACGTAGTTGTCTTTTTAAAGGCTTTTAATTCTCTTTCTGGCTTTCCAAGCAATCCTTGAGGAGCAGAACTATAAAGCTGAACAACTTCTTTTCCTGCAAAAGAACCAATATTTTTTACAGAAACTGTTACAATAATTTCTTTTTCTTTCTTTTCAAAAAATTTTACTTGTTGTTCAAATTTCGTATAGGAGAGTCCATATCCAAATGGATACAATACTTTCTCCTTTGCAAATGTTTCAAAATAACGATATCCTACATAAATGTCTTCTTTATAATAATTCTCTTTTGGATCTCCAAAGTTTGCAGTAGATGGATAATTTGAAAGTTCATAAGCGATAGTATCTGTTAATTTTCCACATGGGCTAACCGTACCTAATAATACATCTAACACACCATTACCACCTTCTTGCCCTCCTTGCCATACATAAAGAACAGCAGTTGGTTTATATGTTTCAACCCATTTCATATCAATGATATTTCCTACATTTAATAATACTGCTACCTTATCAAAGTTCTTACACACTTTATGTATCATATCTTCTTCTGTCTTTGTTAGGAAATAGCTGCCTTCTTCAGCCTTTGTATCCTGATCTTCTCCTGCTGTTCTTCCAATCACAACAATTGCCATATCAGATTGTTCCCTAGCGGTTTTCACCATTTCTTCGGTCAATGGCATTTCCTTTTGTGACCAAGGTTCTTGTCCCCAACCTGCTCCTTTATCAAATGGATATTCTTCAATCCAGCTTTTATAAATACGTTCTAACTCTTCATTGATAGAAACCTCAGAACATGCCTTTAAAGCATCTAAAATACCTACTACATAATTTGTATTTACAAGTCCCCCAGAACCTGTTCCACTTTTATAATAGTGAAAAGCAATTCTTCCAAATACTGAAATTTTTGTTCCTTTTTTTAATGGAAGCGTCTCCTTTTCATTTTTTAATAAAACACAGCTTTCTGCCACTGTCTGGCGAGCTAAATCTCTATATTTTTTCATATCAAGTACTTGTTTTCTCATTGTAACGTTCTCCTTACTCTAAAATAATTTTAATTTCATTTTGTATCTCTTTTGACAATTTTTCTATTTCATCTCTTCTAATTCGTGCAATACCAAGGGTGCTATAATATGGTTGATCATTAATATAAATGCCTTCTATTTCATAATCGCCAATCTCTTTTTGATTTTGATTCCAATAGCAAACCGTAAGTTCTCTATCAGCAAATCTACAAGAAATACTTGCAATTCCTTTTTCATCAAACTGCTCTTTTAACAATTTAGGTTCTAGTAACAGATCTCCTTCCACTCCTCTCACTCCATACATCTGAGTTAAAACAGTTAGTACAAACCAGCTTCCAGCCCCTGTTAAATAAGCATAAAGCCCTCTTCCTTTTTGATCAAAATATTCTGGAATTCCTGGATACATACAACTTGTTTGAAAATCTACACCTTTCTCAAATAAAGAACGAATAACATCATATCCTTCTTTAATAAAATTTCTCTCATAAAGTGCATAAGCATACATAATCGCCATATGAGAAAATACTGCCCCATTTTCTTTGCTTCCATAAGCAAACCCAAACATTCTTCCTAAATTCATACGATTCTCTTTAAAATCTGTATTGAGCCGATATCCACCAACCTCTGGTGCATACAGATATGTTTTTGCACTGCTATGAATCTGGTCAACTTGTTCATCTGTTGCAGTTCCTGATAAAATCGTAAAAACCTGACTTGTCAACATCATTTTTACAATTCCATCTTCTTTTCCTTCTACTTGTTTTCCTTGATTATCATAATATCCATTAAACCAAAGGTGTTCTCCTCCATCACCTACTACTTCTGTATTGCGAATATGTTCTTGAATCCACTCTCCCATATTCTCCAATTTCTTTGCCAATTGTTCTAAAGATATGAAAACTTTCACCCCTTCTATATTTGGAGTACAAGATTCACAAAAATGTTGTAAAATCCTATTTTTTTCTTCTACTTGATCATAGACAAATGTATCAACGTCTAATAATTGTGTCAATTCATTAAAAACTGAAATCGTCTTTATTCCCATTTTATCTTTTAAATTATAACAAAGCTGAGCTAACCGCTTTAAGTTTTCACTATATGCTGCTGTAAACGCTACACTTTCTCCACATTCAGCTGCCATATCTAACGCATCATTCCAATCAGCTCCATGTAAACGCATATGATTATGACAACCTACATCAAAAAACTGTGTCAACTGTTGTAATAATAAATGCTCGAAAATACTGCCATAATATACACTTTCTTCCCTTGTATACAACACATTTTTAACGGATTCTTTCTCATCATGAAACTCTTCTACTTGTTCTCCACGTTTCCAAATCCTATCTTTAAAATATGGCTTTTCTTCCATTAAGATGGAATAATCTCCCGTTTGCTCCATATATAATACTACCGTTCGAAATGGCCAATATGCATGATCCATCCATACTCGTACAATAGAATTTCTATCTGCGACAAATTTTCCTGGCTTATTTCCAATGATAGTAGCATTTGTTCCATCAATTCGAATTCCTTCAAAAAATGCCACTAAATCAGAACGTACTTCTTTTGGATTCATTAAAATTAAAGCAAGACAATCCTGCCATAAATCTCTCCAACCACGTCCCCCACGACCATAATCATGATGCGGTAAAAAAGAACAGCCATAAATTCTTCTTAAACTTGGCTGAAGACTAATCCAATCCACCCATTGATCAAACTCTTGATTTTTAGAACTACAATGAATTACTTTTTTCTTTTTCCAATACTGTTTCATCTCATGAAAGGCTTCTTTCGCTTTCTGAATATCTAAATACTCCATTCCTTCTTCATTATAACTTAAGAGCACAACATATTCATATTTTTCATCTGGTTTCAATGAGATCTTTTGAAATCTTAATGCCCCCATCGCTTCAAATCCATCGATTTGTTCTCCTGCTTTTCTCCATCTCTCTTCTGTTCTCAGTGCTTTGGGAGCTAGAAGATTCCCACCGTCACCAACAAACTCTTCTACTGTTCCAATCATAGTTTCTGGAACATTTCCATTTTCCTCTCTTCCGTATACGCCATAGGAAACTTTGTTTCTATGATGCCCTCTTTCATCAAATGCCATAGATGGTATATTCTTTACTCCATCTTCAGTAAGTATCACTCTGTTTAGAAGAGATGTCACATGTCTATGATCTCTAATATGATCGGCTCCACGCCCATAAATTGGAACTGCTGCTGTTGCTACTATCTCTATCTCTTCATTACTTTCATTTTTTAATTCTACAATCATAATTTCCACAGCACACTGTCTCGCTGGACAAAAAGATAGAACTTTTGATTTTATTCCTTTTTCTTCCCATACTCTTTCAACCTCTTGCCAAAAATTACCTACTCTTACTTTCGACACTTCTTCCTGCCCTAGAAAATTCTTCTTTTGTTGTTCTAAAGAATATCCAAAAACTGACCACAGCTTCTCTTCTCCTACTTGACACCAAAAATTTCTTGTCACCATACTTGTATGGAGATCTTCAATGCTCGTTGGTTCTAATAAGAAATGATTTTGAGAGATTTTGTTATCACCATGCCCATCGACTGTGATACAACTCATCACTTTTTCATTTACTAATGGCACATACAAATTATGATTTTCTTCTGGACTTATTACAATAAACTCTTCATTCCCAAATCGATATTCCATTTTTCTCCTCCATCTTCCATTCTTTACTCTTTATTATAAAAAGTAACCTATTTTTTCCCAAGTATATGTTTTTTACTATGGTATCTTTTTTTTATGCTATGGAAAATATAAATCTCTATAACAGAAAAAATCGCAACAAAAGTTATATTCTCTATAACTTTTGCTACGATTTTTTCTATTTCTTCTATGACTTCCTATTACCTATCTTAATAGACTTTTTTCAAATGAGCCTTGCCTGTTTCCTTATACGGTAATTCTTTCTTCTTGCACTTCTTTTTCTGCAAAGATTTTTCCAAATAAGAATCTCACAACCGGTCCTGCTACAAATAACTGCCAGCCAAGCGCCATTGGAAAGTTCATCACTGTTGTTTGAATCCATTTTGCAACGAGTTCTGCATCAATCCCTTTGAATAATGCAGTTGCAATGAAACTCATAATTGGACACATGAAGCATACGGTCATAATGGAAATCGCTAAAATAATTGCGATTTGACGATCTGTTCTTGGGTTTACCATACGAAAAGCCATCTTTTGCGCTAATTTTCCTACAAACAGAAATTCTAGTACAAAAGCAACAACTCCCATAATTCCTAATTCTCCAAGTGCAATTAGAAATACTTGATTAGACAGCCCTCCCATATCCAACGAAATGTTGTATACAACCATTCCATATACCATAATGATTACCATCATAATTGTAAAAATAACATCTTGCATCTTTGTTTTTGGCATTTTTAAATCCTCCTGTTTCCTCTGCCTTGTTTCATGAAAAGATAAACGAAAAAAAATCGCAGAAAAAGCTATCATAATTATAACTTTCACTGCGATTTTCTATCAAAACGATTTCAATCTCGTTACCATTTTCATCTAAACTTCATTATTTTATTTGCAAGAAATATCTTACCATAAAAAATTCTTTTATGCAAGTTCGTCTAATATAGAATCAAAAACTTCTTTTAAATATTGCTCATTTATTACATATCTCTTGCCTCGTCCGGTTTCTTTTGTACAATAGCGAACAAGACCTACTGTCAATAACTGATTTAACTGATAAGAAATCCCTGCGGGTGTAATATGCTTTAACTGCTTGTAAATGAATTGAGAATCATGTATAGTATTTGCAAGGGACATCTTCTTTCGTGAGTGCTGTATGTATTAGTTTTCAATTTTATTATACGACACAACGAGGGTTAGGTGTCCTTTTTTTGTTTGTGCAAAATGACGAACTTGCTCATTTATAGTATAAAATTTTAGTAATAAAAAACAGTATGAATTTTCTCATACTGTCGAACTTGCATTTTTTTTTAAATTTGATATAATATAATTAGAAAAGGAACCAGCCAGAATAAATCTGGTTGCCCAAAATAAGGATATATTTTAAAAAAATAATCACTACTTGGCAGGGGTGATTATTTTTTTGGTTTTTTCTTGAACTAACAATTACTGTTACAATCAAACGAATAACATTAATTGTTATCATTATGATCTCATATGTACTCATAGTTCTCACCCCCTTTCGAGGGGGCAACCATAATCACCTACACTGGCTCCTATGTAATTATTATATCAAATTCAACAAGTTTCGACAATATTTTTTCCTTTTATGTTAGCTCTACAACTCTAGGTATATCATTTACATAAAAAGAAACATGCTCACCAGATTCCTTTTCCATAAATTTCTCAAACTCTTCCTCCGCAATTCCTTCATCAATTTTTTGATTCCAGATTCTTTTTAAATAATAACTTGCAATGGCTTTACTTCTCAAAGAAAATGCAACTAATCCTCCTTGTAAAATCGAACCTAATAAAAATATCACAATAATTTGCACTAATGATTCTTTATCTTCCACTGCAAACCAAGAATATCCATAAGAAATTGCCACAGTTAATATTGATACCAAAATAAGACTCCCATATGCAATTCGAACAGAATGGTACTTCCATAATTTCATAAACCTGCCTCCCTTTAATTAAGTATTTATTTAATTATAACAGGAGTATATACTTAATTTTTATCATGTCAAAGAAATTATGGCAAATAATAACTTAATTTTTATTCAAGTATATATTTACATTCAAGAAATCCAGAAAATATTCCCCTTATATCGACAGTTCCTTTTTCCGTTGCTACAATAGAATTATCTTATTAAAACTAAAAAAACTTTTTTCTTTTGCAACATTTTGAATATCTCAGTTGTATCATAGAATAGAAACAATCATATTTGTTTCAAATCTTATATATTTTT
>Cebus_capucinus_imitator_PRJNA485217_SSR105__coassemble_531_pt1 | contig 15221 bp, 14 predicted proteins | sample Cebus_capucinus_imitator_PRJNA485217_SSR105__metabat2_low_PE_004 | metagenome-assembled genome bin Cebus_capucinus_imitator_PRJNA485217_SSR105
CCTGCTCTGATGTATATTCGGATTTAAAGCTCACTTTAATTCCATAGAGCTGTGCTTCATATTCCGCATCAGTTTTTGTATCGCCATAGAAATCTGGCACTTCTACAAGGGCTTCTTCTGTCGTCGCCTCCGTAGTCGCTTCAGAACCTTGGCTTATCACAACATCGATCTGTGTTCCTTCTGGAACTTCTTCCCCTACTTGAACGCTCTGCTCGATAATCTGATCTTTTTCATATTCATCGGACTCTTGATAGTCCATCTTTCCAAAAGAAAGACCGAGTTTTGCTAATTCGCTCTGGGCTTCTTTTGCGTCCATTCCTTTGATATTAATCATTGTAACTTTTGTTTCTCCAGTAGTCGCCTCAGAACTTGTTGTCAGTTCGGTTGTCGTTTCGGGATTATTTGAGTCTCCATCTCCGAATAAATTAAGGGCTTTTCCGATCATAAAGATCACAAACATGGCAACTAAAATAGCGGCTGCCACTCCAAGAACAAAGACGAGTTTTTCCAGCTTTGGATCCATGCCTTCTTCGTCGTCAGCGCCTTCTAATTCCTCTTCTAACTCTTCGTCCTCTTCATATCTTCTCTTATTTTCTTTGCGGTTCTTTATAAATTTGCCTTTGCGATTTTCCTCTTCATAATCATCATTGTCCTCGTCCTCTAGCTCTTCCTCATAATCTCCATTTCCCGCATTGTAATGCATGGATTCCTTTGGACTTGGCTCTTTTTCTCTGCCATACGGTTCTTCTTTATATTCTTTTCTATCGACACCGTTGTTCACCGGAAAGACTTCTAATTGATCGTCTCCTTTTACACCGGCTTTAATTTTATCGCGTTCTTCATCGGACATCATAATCGTCGGTGAATCGTTTAAAATTGGCGTCATGCGAACGTAATCACCATTTGGCTCCATGAACACTCGTTTTAAATCTAAAACTAATTCCTGAATTGTTTGATAACGACGCTCCGGTTTCTTTTGCATCGCTTTTGCAATTACTTTTTCTAAGCTCTTTGGAATATCTTCATAGTAACTACTTACTGGTGTCGCTTCTTTTTGAATATGCGCAAGGGCAATTGTGACATTATTGTCCCCATCAAACGGAACTCTTCCTGTCACCATCTCATACATCGTAATACCCAATGAGTAAATATCGCTTCGCTCATCGGAATATCCGCCTCTTGCCTGTTCCGGAGAGATATAGTGAACAGAACCTACCGCATCAGTCGATGTAATCGTGTTGGCAGTTGCCGCTCTTGCAATTCCAAAATCTGTTACTTTCACCGCACCATTTCTTCCAACCAAAATATTTTGTGGCTTAATATCCCGATGAATTGTATGGCGACTATGAGCGGCTTGAATTCCTAATGCAATTTGCTCTGCAATCTCTGTCGCTTCTTTTGGAAATAATCTCCCTTTTTCCATAATATATTGTTTCAGGGTAATCCCATCTACAAATTCCATAACAATGTAGAAAATCCCATCGCTTTCACAGACATCATACACATTGACAATATTTGGGTGTGTAAGCGCTGCTGCCGCTTGAGCTTCTACTTGAAATTTTCGTAAAAATACAGTGTCATTGCTGTATTCCGGTTTTAAAACTTTAACTGCTACAAATCGATTCAACTTATGGCATTTTGCTTTATAGACATATGCCATTCCGCCTGAACCGAGCAATTGTAAAATCTCATAGCGATTTCCTATGATATCTCCTGGTTTTAACATCTTTTCACCTCGTTCATTCTTGCATGACTACAATAGCGCTAATATTATCCCGTCCGCCATAGAAATTGGCACATTCCACAAGTTTATTTACAATTGGTTTCACTTCTTGTTTTTCTTCAATAATTTCCATAATCTCATCATCGTCTACCATATTCGTAAGCCCATCGGAACATAACAATATATGATCGTTTCGACGCAATGATACTTCAAAAAAATCTGGAACTACTGTTTTCTCTGCACCAATTGCACGAGTAATAATATTTTTCACTGGGTGATTTCTTGCCTCATCACGGTTTAATCCGCCGCTTCTTATCATTTCTTCCACAAGGGAATGATCCATTGTAATCTGTGTTAATTCTCTTCCCGCCACATAAAGACGACTGTCTCCAACATTCATCACATAAAGAGTATCACCATCGATCACGGCTGCTACAAATGTTGTGCCCATTCCTTTATAGTCATCATCACTGGCTGCTTTATCAAGCAATTCTTCATTTACTGTCTCAATGGCTTCTCGCATCACAAGTACCATATGACTGTCTTTCTTTTCCTTTATGAACTCTACAAAACGTTCCACGGAAAAAGATGATGCATAATCACCTGCTTTATGTCCGCCCATTCCATCGGCTACAATGTACAAATTGGGGAACATTCCTATTGGCTCATCAGAATAAAAGATCGTATCCTGATTCATGTTTCTATTACGGCCTATATCCGTAACCCCATATGACCTCATGCTTTTCCTCCTGTTTGCTCTCCTCGCCCAAACATATGATCCCTACTTTTGTCTATTCTTCTGTCTGGGCTGCTTTTGTATATTTTCTTCTTAGTTGTCCACAAGCCGCTTGAATATCACGACCCATTTCCCTTCTAATAGTAACATTTATATGATTTTTTTCAAGAAGATTCTTAAATTCTTGAATCGAATCTTTCGTGGATTGCCTATAATCTCTTTCTTCGATCGGGTTCACCGGAATCAGATTCACATGACAGTTTAAGCGCTTTAATCTGCTAATTAACATCTTTGCGTGTTCCGGTTTGTCGTTGACTCCAGCCACTAAACTATATTCAAAGGTGATTCTTCTTCCTGTCTGCTCAAAGAAATATTCACAGGCTTCTAAAATTTCATCGATCGTATATGTATTGGCAATTGGCATCAATTCTTTTCTCATCTCATCATTTGGAGAATGGAGAGAAATCGCTAAGTTACACTGCATTTTTCGATCCGCAAACTCTCTGATTTTTGGAACGAGCCCACAAGTGGAAATCGTAATATTTCTCTGGCTCAAATGAAGCCCGTCCTCAGAGGTGATCAGTTCCAGAAAACGCATAACGTGATCAAAGTTATCAAACGGCTCACCCGTTCCCATTATCACGACATTGGAAACTCTCTCTCCAGTAGCTCTTTGAATATAATAGATCTGATCGAGCATCTCCGACGGCAGCATATTTCTTGATAAGCCATCTAACGTGGAGGCACAAAAACGGCACCCCATGCGGCAGCCTACCTGAGAAGAAATGCAAACAGAGTTTCCATGCTTATATTTCATTAAAACGCTCTCGATGACGCTTCCATCATGAAGGGCAAAAATAAACTTGCTTGTTCCATCGATGTTTGAAACAAGCCGATCGATCTCTCGTACGGAATACCAGTTTGCGTGTTCTTGTAACTGTTCTCTCAATTTCTTTGGAACATTGCCCATCTCATCGAAATCACGAATTAATTTTTGATGAATCCAACCATATATTTGCCCGGCACGAAACTTCTTTTCGCCGAGCTGTTCAATCAATGCTTCCAATTCTTGTTTGGTCATGGATTTTAAATCATATTGTGTTTCTTTCATTCTATTTCCTCTCTATTACTACAAATACTACGAAAGATTAAAAACTATTTGAACAAGCTTTTCACTTTAAAATCCTAGGAAATCCTCTTAAATTTTGATAAAAAGAATCCGTCACAATGATGCACGCCTGGAAGGAGCTGTAAATATCCTTCTTTTGTTGTTTCACTGTGAAGTTCTTTTGTTAAAACGGAATCAAGACTTACCGGTTCCATCGGGAGATTGTCTAAAATCCATTGGCGATTTTCCTCATTCTCCTCCTTATTGATTGTACAAGTGCTAAAAATCAGCGTTCCGCCAACTTTTACATACTTCCAAACTGTATTTAAAATTTCTCGTTGCAGCGCAACAAGCTGTTTTTGCTGTTCTCTTGTCACTTTATATTTAATATCATTTTTTTTGCCTAAGATGCCAAGTCCGGAACAAGGGAGATCGGCAATGACAATATCCGCCTTCTCTCTATCCTCTTTGACAAATTCTGTTGCATCTTGTCGCTCAATTTTCATATTTTGATAGCCTGTTCTCTCAAGATTTTCTTCCATAAGAGAGACTTTATAATCGGTCACATCTCTTGCGATTACAAGCCCTGTTCCTTTTAACTCCTCTGCGCAATGAAAACTTTTGCCTCCCGGAGCGGCACACACGTCAATGACTGTATCCCCTTCTTTTGGATCGGCGATTTTCACTACCAGCATAGAGCTTTGATCCTGCACTTGAAACAGCCCATCTTGAAAGGCTTTGATTCGCCGCATATAGTTATAACCGCTTATAAAAAAGGCTTCTTCCACATAGTCACATGGCTCCACCACAATGCCCTCTGCTTCCAAACAAGTTTTTAGCTCTTCTTTTGCGATTTTTGATGTATGGCAGCGAATGGTCGTCTTGTTCTCCTTTAAAAAGGCTTCTAACATCTTCTTTGTCGTCTCATATCCATAGTCCTTTAAAAAGGATTGTACAATCCATTCCGGCGTCGAATAATAGATGGACAAAAATTGTGTCGGCTCTTTGTTCTCATCAGGATAAACAATCCCCTCCTTTTGTCTTGCAAGGTTTCTAAGCACACCATTTACAAAACCGGAGAGGGAAGAAAATCCCCTCTTTTTTGCCAGTTTTACCGCTTCATTACAAGCTGCGGAATCGGGAACTTGATCGAGAAAACAGATTTGATAGGCTCCCATTCTCAATAGATTTCGAATCACCGGCTTACACTTCTTCATCTTCGTCTTTGAAAATTGATTCAACATATAGTCTAAGCGAAGCTGGTATTCTAACGTTCCTTCCACTACTTTTGTAATAAACGCCCGCACCTGTTTGTCGAGAAACTGGTAATTTCTAAGAGTTTCTGAAATCGCAATATGGCTATAAACGCCCTCTTTATCGATTGCTAACAAAATATCTAGTATTACTTCTCTTTCATTTGTCTGTCCTGCCATAATGCCCTCTTAACTTTCTTTTTGAAGCACCATGCCTTCTTTTACTTCATATCCGAGCAAAAAGGCTTTTACTTCCATTCGTTTTTTTCCTTCCAGCTGAATTTCTTTTAAAGAAAGACAAGAAGTTCCCGTCTGCACGATAATAGAGTCTTTCGTCACTTCTACCACAGTTCCCGGCGCACAGTCTGTCTGTTTCTCCACAATATCCGCTGCAAATACTTTGCACGTTTTGTTGCCAAGATGGGTATAAGCGCTTGGCCATGGATAGAGACCTCGAATCAATCGTTCCAATGAAACGGCATCTTTTGCCCAATTCATTTCTCCCATTGCCTTATCAAACATCGGCGCATATGTGCTTAGACTGTCATCTTGTTTCTCCGGTTTTGCTGTGCCATCTTCAATCTCTTTCATCGCCTTTAATAAAATGTCATTTCCGGCAACGCTTAGTTTGTCATGGAGGCTTTCTCCCGTTTCTTTTTCATCTAACGGAACGACAACTTTTTCAATCATATCTCCGGTATCAAGCCCCTTTTCCATATACATAATGGTGATGCCGCTCTCTTTTTCCCCGTTGATAACCGCCCATTGAATTGGTCCGGCACCACGATATTTTGGAAGAAGAGAAGCATGGACATTGATACAGCCATATTTTGGCAACTGTAAAATCATCTCCGGTAAAATCTGTCCAAATGCCGCCACCACAATAATGTCCGGCTTAAGCTGCTCTAATGTATGAAGAAACTCTTCATCGTTTCTCACTTTTACCGGCTGATAGACGGGAATGTCATATTCCAACGCTTTTTCTTTTACCGGTGTAAACTGCATTGCCTTTCCTCGCCCTTTTCTTTTATCAGGCTGAGTGACTACGGCTACGACATCATGATTGTCAATTAATGTTTGTAATGTTGGAACCGCAAAATCCGGTGTTCCCATAAATACAACTCGCATGGCAATCTCCTTTCTTTTCTCTATATTTCTATGTTTTGTCTCTTTCTTATTCCTCTTCTTGTTCCACATCGTGAACAGGACCGTCTGCGATGTCACGATATAAAATGCCATCTAAGTGATCGGTTTCATGGCAGATCGCTCTTGCCAACAATCCTTCGCCTTCGATCACAATTGGTTCCATATTTTCATCAAATGCTTCACATTTTACATAATTTGGGCGAGTGACTACGGCACTTTTTCCAGGAAGGCTTAAACAACCTTCTTCCCCTGTCTGAGAACCGGAGCGCTCCACAATTTTCGGATTGATGAGAACCATTGGATCTTCACCAGTCACATCGATAACAACGATTCTCTTTAAAATTCCAATCTGTGGCGCCGCAAGCCCAACGCCATAGCTTTCATACATAGTATCGAACATATCTTCAATTAATTCGATTGTTTTTTGTGTTACTTCCTTTACTTCTTTGCTTTTTTTTCTTAATACTTCATCGCCTTCATAGCGAATTTGTCTAATTGCCATTTTTCTACTCCTTTTATATTGCTATCTTTTTTATTATACTATATTTCCAACCATTCCGCCATATTTTCAAACATAGGGTCAAATAAAATTTTAGTATACCGTCATAGCATTGAAATCAAATTGAATTTGAACATCTTTAAAAATAGCAGAATATTCTATATATCCTTCTAAGAAATTCTTACTTTTTACTAACATTTCATAGTCTAAATGCTTGATATAAAACACCCGTCGATAAATATCTTGCAGCTTTGAAAACGACGCCTCGCTCGGTCCAATTAAAATCAATTCTTCCTCTTGATCCCATTGCTTTATCGCATCTCGCAGCGCAATGGACGCATTTACCGCTAATTTTTGTTCTTTGGAAGCGATAAAAATCGTAAGCATTTGATAAATCGGCGGATATTTCATCATTCTTCGATAGGCGATCTCCTGCTCATAAAATGCCTCATAGTTTTGCATCTTGGCGGTGACAATGCTGTAATGATCGGGGCTATACGTCTGAATGACAACATTTCCTTTCAGTTCCGCCCTTCCTGCCCGACCTGCCGCCTGTGTCAAAAGCTGAAACGTTCGTTCACTGGCTCGATAGTCATTTCCATGAAGCGATAAGTCCGCCGCAATCATTCCAACTAACGTCACTTTTGGAAAATCATGCCCTTTTACGATCATCTGTGTTCCAATTAAAATATCTGCTTCTCCTTTTGAAAATGCGGATAAAATCTTATCAAATCCTTCTTTTCCCTTGGTCGTATCCATGTCCATGCGAAGCACGCGGCTTTTTGGAAATTCTCGCTTCACCGCCTCTTCCACTTTTTGCGTTCCGGTTCCAAAAGTTGCGATATATTTGCTTCCACATTGGGGACAAATTTTAGGCGACTGCCGTTCAAATCCACAATAATGGCAGCGCAAACTTCCGTTTTTATGATAGGTCATGGACACGTCACAATGAGGACAGGTGACGACAAACCCGCACTGCCTGCAAGAGACAAAGTTTGCATACCCTCTTCGATTTAAGAAGAGCATCATCTGTTCTCCTTTTTCTAGCCGTTCTTCCATCAACTCTCTTAGCCTGCGGCTGAACATACTTCGGTTTCCCTCTTGCAGCTCCATTCGCAGATCCACGACTTCTACTTGCGGCAACGACTGCGCCTTTGCTCGCTCTTTCATCGTAAAAAGGCGAAATTCTCCAAGTTTTGCCTTTGTATAAGATTCCAAAGATGGGGTGGCAGATCCAAGGACAACGCTTGCCTTTGCCATTTTTGCCCGCTCGATAGCTGTTTCTCTCGCATGATATTTTGGAACGCTTTCACTTTTATAGCTCATCTCATGCTCTTCATCGATAATAATTAACCCAAGGTTTGGAAACGGCATAAAAAGTGCGGAACGAGGTCCAATTACAATGGAGATCTCCCCATTTCTCGCCCTCATAAACTGATCATAGCGCTCCCCTTTTGACATACGGGAATTTAAGATCGTAACTTGTTGTCCAAACCGTTTCATAAATCGCCTTACAGTCTGATAGGTCAAAGAGATCTCCGGAATCAGCACAATGGCCTGCCGCCCTTTTTCCAGCGCCTTTGCGATCAATTCCATATAGACTTCCGTTTTTCCACTGCCTGTAACTCCATGAATTAAATAAGTCTTATACTGCTCGTTTTCATAATCTTCACAAAAGGCGTCGACGATCTGTTGTTGTTCCTTTCGCAACACGACCGCCTGCTGCTCTTCGATCGGATCTTTTACGGGATTTCTATGAATTTGCTTTGTATGAATTGTTAAAATCCCCTCTTCTTTTAAAGAATCCAATACGGATTTATTGACTTTTAATTGTTTTATGGCAGTAGAATAAAGAAGGTTTCCTCGTTCCAGCAAGGCAGCGACGACCCTTGCCTTTGCCACATAGTGTTTTTTTAAATAGCCGTCAAGCCTTTGTTGTGCCTCTTCCCTTGGGAGGATCAATTGTATCATCTTTTCTTCTTTTTGCTCGATTTTATCTTTCACCGGAAGCACTGTTTTTAACGCCTGAATCATCGTGGAACCATACTTTTCTTTGATCCACCATGCCAGCGCGATCAGCTGAGATTCTAACCGCACACTTTTTTCTTCCACAGAAGCGATATTTTTTATTTTCGTTGGATCAAAATTCGGGCGGTCGCTTCGATTCACCACATACCCGACTTGCAGATGGTTGCCACGCCCAAACGGCACTTTTACTTGACTGCCAATCTGAACCTTTTCCTCTAATTGCTCCGGTATTCGATATTGAAACACCCGATCGACCGCTTCATGAGAAATATTAATAATAATATCGGCATATTGCTCCACCGCTTCACCTCCTTATCCGTGACATAAGCAAAGCTGTCGCAAATTCTCCTCTTTGCGACAGCTTTTCCATGCGAACTATTGTTGTTCCTGCTCTTGTTCGTCTTCATCTCCAACAATTTTGATTTTACTATTGTATAATTCTTCTACGGCAATGGAAAGTGGTTTTTGCCCGTGATCTTTTACAAATGGCTCATTTCCAGCGATTAATTGTCTTGCGCGCTTTGCAGTCGCAAGCACAATGGAGTAACGGCTCTGTGCCACTGGCTGTTCTCCTGGTTCTACCTCACTATTTACAACTTCCATTAACTCTGTATAAGATGGATGAATCATGTTACTATCTCCCTTCGTCTCTTTGCTCCATTATAAATTTGCTAAATCTGATTGCATTTTATAAACGAAATCTGCCTGATTCGTAATTTGACAGCTTTCACTTAAAACAATTTGATGAACCCGCTCTACACAGTCATCTAAATTGTCATTAACAATAATATATTCATATTTTTCAATGTCTTTTGCCTCTTCTTTGGCGCGCTCTAACCGTTTTCGAATCGTTTCCATATCTTCTGTGCCTCTTCCAATCAGCCTTTCTTCTAACGTCTTCGCGTCTTTTGTCGTAATAAACAACAACAATGCTTTTGGATACTGAGCTTTTATATTTAACGCACCTTGTACTTCAATTTCTAAAATGACATTGTTTCCTTTTTCTAACTCTTCCTCAACAAAGGCTCTTGGAGTTCCATAATAGTTCTCCACATACTGTGCCCACTCAATAAAACCATTCTGCTCAATTAACGTCTGAAACTCTTCTCTCGTACGGAAATGATATTCTCTTCCATCTAATTCCCCTTCTCTCGGATTTCTTGTTGTCCAAGAAGTGGATACACAATACCCATACTTTTTCACGAGTTCCTTTACAACGGTCCCTTTTCCAGCGCCTGAAAAGCCTGATAAAACAATTAACATTCCTCTATGCTTCATCTTCTTCTCCCTTCCATTCAAAGTTCTCTTTTTGTTGATAACGATTTGCAATTGTTTCCGGCATAAGAGCAGATAAAATCAATTGATTACTATCGGTAATCACAACTGCTCTCGTTCTCCGCCCACAAGTTGCATCAATGGCTCTTCCTTCATCTTTTGCATTCTGCACCAAGCGTTTAATCGGTGCCGCCTCTGGACTGATAACTGCAACAACTTTATTGGCATTGACCATATTTCCATAGCCCACATTGATCAATCTATTTCCATTCACTCTATTTCTCACCTATTCAATATTTTGAATTTGTTCTCTTACTTTTTCAATTTCTGTTTTCAATTCAATCGCCTGATTGGATATATCAATATCGTTTACTTTTGATAAAATCGTATTGGCTTCCCGATTCATCTCTTGCGCAATAAAATCTAATTTTCTTCCAATGCTTCCACCAGCTAAAATCGTTTCCTTTGTGCTGGCAATATGGCTCTTTAGGCGCACAATTTCTTCATCTACGCATACTTTATCCGCATAAATCGTCACTTCCGTTGCGATTCTGCTTTCGTCCATCGCCACATTTTCCAATAGCTCTTTTACTTTCGCCTCTAACTTTTGGCGATATTCGACCATAATCTGTGGAGAGCGTGTTTCAATCTGATCCACCAATTGAAGCATACTATCTAACTTTTTAATTAAATCTTCTTTTAGATTTTCTCCCTCTTTTTTTCGGGATTCCACAAAAGATTCCGCCGCTTCTTTGATTGGTCTCTCCAATGTTTTCCAAAGTTCCTCTTCATTGACAGGCTGTTCTTCTAAACTTAATACATCTGGATAACGTGAAAGTTTTGATACTGTTACATCATTTTCAATTCCAAAATCTTCTGCCATCTGCTGCAAATAAGAGAAATATTCTTGTGCAATTTCTTTATGATACCGCACACATTCTCTCGCTTCTGTGTAATCTTCATAACTGATATAGATATCCACTTTTCCTCTTTGGATATATTCCTTTAAAAGAGTTCGGATATTGGATTCAAAAAAGCTCAGTTTCTTTGGCATTTTCATATTCAAATCACAATATCGGTGATTTACGGATTTCATTTCTACAATCACTTTATATGCCTCTGTTGTCACTTCACTTCTGCCAAATCCTGTCATACTCTTAATCATTTTAACTTTCCGCCTTTCTAGTATTATCACATAGTAAGCCTATTATGACTGTTAACATAGTTTCCATTATAATTGATGTTTTCTCATTAGTCAAATGCATAAATTTATTTTTTTCGCTCATACTAAAGTTGTAACAGATAATGGAACTCGAAAGGAGCTTATTATGAGATCAAGTAAAACAATGTATGAAACAGTAGCAAACAATTGCAGCGAATACAAATTAAAAGAATACGGCGCTACAAACTACGCTTGCGATCCTTCCTGTAAAAGTTGCTTAAACTGCACACACTTTACACAGAGCGAACATTGTACTTTAGACTTATATGATAAAATCGCAAAAAACATCTAACTTTTTTCCCTTTTATCATACTTTTCACATTCTCTTTTTCAAGTATTTCATACAGATTAGAAATCCATAGATTTCTCCGGCATAAAGAGCAAAGAATCACTTCTTTGTTCTTTATTGCTGTTGTTTTTGTGCTTCTATTTTCTCAGCGAGATCGTTTAAATAGATCCAGCGCTCCATCTTCTCTTCTAATTGCTGCTCCACTTTCTCTTTTTCTTCCATTAATTCTTGTAACTTCGTATAGCGGTTGGCATATTCGATGATATCCGCTTCTAACTGCTCTAATGTCTCTTCTAGACGAGCGATGTCTTCATCAATGGTATCGTATTCTCTTTGTTCCTTATAGGAAAATTTTAGCTTTTGTGGCTTTTCTTTCTGCCACGCTTTTTTCTCCCCTATTTGCATCTGCTCTTTTTTGTTCTCTGACTTTTTCACAGCCTCTATCTGTTTTTGTTCCGCCTTTTTCTTTTGTAAATAATCGGTGAAACCGCCTTCGTACTGGCGAATCACGCCATTTCCTTCAAAGGCAAAGATGCGGTTTACAACCCGATCAAGAAAATATCGATCATGAGATACGGTGATTACAATGCCCGAAAAACTATCCAAATAATCTTCTAAAATCGTAAGCGTTGCAATATCTAAGTCGTTTGTCGGCTCATCTAAAATTAAAACATTTGGCGCTTCCATTAAAACCCGAAGCAGATAAAGGCGGCGTTTTTCTCCACCGGATAACTTCTCAACCGGCGTATACTGCATGGCAGGTGAAAATAAAAATCGTTCCAACATTTGAGAAGCAGAAGCCGTTCCACTTGCCGTCTCAATATATTCTGCCACATTTCGAATATAATCAATGACTCTTTGTCCCTCTTCCATATATTGATTTTCCTGTGCAAAATATCCAATTTTTATTGTCTCTCCAATCTCCACCGTTCCGAAATCCGGCGCAACGATCCCGTTGATCATTTTTATTAAAGTAGACTTTCCGCAGCCATTTGGCCCGATAATCCCGATCCGTTCATCTCGAAGAACAATGTAGCTATAATCGTTTATTAACCGCTTTTCTCCATAGCTTTTACTCAAATTTTTTATCTCTATTGTTTTCTTACCAAGCCTCGTTCCAACAGAATCTAACTTGACTTTCTCCTCTTCCTTTGGTCGTTCCACTTGCTTTAATTCTTCAAATCGCTCAATTCTCGCCTTTTGTTTTGTGGAACGGGCTCTTGCCCCGCGCATAATCCACGCAAGCTCCGTCTTTAAAATGCTTTGCGTCTTTCGATAAGATGCCTTTTCCATCTCTTCTCGCTCCGCCTTTAATTTCAAAAAGCCGCTATAATTTTCCTCATAAGAATAGAGCGTCTTATCATCAATTTCCACAATTTTATTCGTCACTCGATCGAGGAAATATCGATCGTGGGTTACCATCACGAGAACGCCTTTATACTGGTTTAAATACTGCTCTAACCAATTCGCCATCTCATTATCGATATGGTTTGTCGGCTCATCGAGAACGAGGATTTCCGCCGGACTCACTAACGTCTTTGCAAGGGCAATTCTCTTTTTTTGACCGCCGGACAGCACGTCCACCTTTTCTGAAAAATTAGAAATGCCTAATTTTGTTAAAATTGTTTTGGCTTCGCTTTCCCTTGTTAAGTCTTCCATTCGCTCTTCTTCTGTGCCTGCCACATAATCAAGAACGGTCACTCCTTTTTCAAAAATCGGATTTTGTGGGAGATATCCAATGCGGATTCCATTGCCTCGAATGACCTTTCCTTCTTCCGGCTCTTCCACCCCTGCAATAATTTTTAACAGCGTAGACTTTCCAGTTCCATTAATTCCAATGATTCCAATTTTATCCCCTTCATGAATCCCAAAGGTGATGTCCTGAAAAAGAACTTTATCGCCAAATCCTTTTGATACTTTCTCTAATGTTAAAATATTCATCGTTTGGTTCCCTTTCTACTCTGATAAATCCATCTGTAATACGACAGGACAGTGGTCAGAACCCATTACGCTTGTGTGAATTTCGGCTCCTTTTAGTTTCTCTTTTAGCTTGTTTGACACGCAAAAGTAATCGATTCTCCACCCTGCATTTTTCTCTCTTGCCTTAAAGCGATAAGACCACCAACTATATGTGCCTTCCTCTTCCGGATAAAAATATCGGAAACTGTCGAGAAAACCCGCCTCTAATAGCTTTGTAAACTGCTCCCGCTCTTCATCGGTAAATCCTGCATTTTTATGGTTTGTCTTTGGATTTTTTAAGTCAATCTCTTGGTGAGCCACATTCATATCTCCGCATACGATTACCGGCTTTTTCTCATCTAACCGAACTAAATACGCCCGAAAATCTCTCTCCCATTCCATGCGATAAGAGAGGCGTTTTAGCTCATTTTGAGAATTTGGCGTATAGACCGTCACCATATAAAACTCATCAAACTCCAAAGTGATCACACGCCCTTCTTGATCATGCTCTTCGATTCCAATTCCATATTCCACAGATAACGGCTCTTTTTTTGTAAAAATCGCAGTTCCTGAATATCCTTTTTTCTTCGCATAATTCCAATATTGATAATAACCCTCTAAAGGAAGATCGATTTGCCCTTCTTGTAATTTGCTCTCTTGAATACAAAAAATATCCGCATCTACTTCTTTAAAATAATCTAAAAATCCTTTTGTCACGCAGGCACGAAGCCCGTTGACGTTCCATGATACTAATTTCATACTTTTGTTTCCTTTCTTTTTCGACGAAAAAAGCTGTTGCGTACATATTCCACTATGTCTGCAACAGCTTTTTTCATGCTTTTTTCTCAATATCCTGTTTTTCATCAATATCAAAAAGTTCTCGCTGATTGGCAACTTCTACAAGAAGAACTTCTTCCATATGATTTTTTACAACTTTCTTGCCACCGACATCTCCTGATAACTGCAACAATTCTTCCTTGTAATCCGTATGAAAAATAACAGGATTTCCCATCTCCCCTTGATAGGAAAGACAGACGATTTTATTTGTGTGTTCTTGATAGCTTCGATATAAGCGCTTTAACGAATCCGCCGTCACATATGGTTGATCGCAGACGCCAAAGAGAATGCCCAAAAAGGGTTCTTCTTCTCCTTTATAAAGGGCTTCTATCCCAAGCCTAATCGAACTGGAAATTCCTCGTTCCGGTTCAGGATTTCTGACAACCATAAACCCATAGCCCATGGCATCTTCTTCCATCTCCGGAAACTGTGTCACTAACACTTTTTTTGTATTTGGCAAAAGAGCGAGCTTTCTCATCATTTTCTGGTACATCATCTCACCGTCAATTTCTAAAAACTGCTTTCTTCCGCCAAATCGCTTACTGTTTCCTGCCCCCAGCAAAATAATTCCTAATCTCTTATCGGCATTACTTTTCATAAACGGCTCTCAATACTTGCTTTTTACAGAAATCAAAGTATGCGATAATATCAAAACTATCTTCATCTATCAAGTATTGTAAAGAGGCTCCTTCTAACATAGATACGAGCATATATGGAATATATTGTCTCTTTTCTTTTTCGAGATCCGGCACATATTTATCCAATAATACGCCAATCTCTTCTCTCCACCCTTCAAAAGATTTACAAAATTCTTTGCGCATTGGCTCATTGATTCTGCCCTGAATCCAAAAATCGATCTCCGCATAATCATATTCTTTTTCTTCCAAAATAAAGTCCAATTTTTGTTTGAAAAAGGTGTCCAATTGGCTCTCTAAAGAATCGGTACAATTCAAACTAATTTTTTTACGAATTTCAATACAACGATGCAATACTTTTCTCTGAAGCGCAATCATTAAATCATTTTTTGTCTTAAAATAATAATGCACATTGGATTGAACCATATTCGCTTCTTCTGCAATTAGATGCATTTGCTCTGTTGCCAGGCGCCAGGCTGTAGATGAGGTCGAAGGGAAGGGCCGCCGCAAA
>Cebus_capucinus_imitator_PRJNA485217_SSR105__coassemble_533_pt1 | contig 15205 bp, 15 predicted proteins | sample Cebus_capucinus_imitator_PRJNA485217_SSR105__metabat2_low_PE_004 | metagenome-assembled genome bin Cebus_capucinus_imitator_PRJNA485217_SSR105
CGATTTGTCAAGACTTTTTGGGCAAAAAAGTGGGGGATTTTAATAAAAAAGGAATCTGCAAGCCTTGATTTTACTGAGCTAAAGATTCCGAGAGATTATCACATAGAATGGAGGTAGTGTTTATGAAAAACAAATTTGATTTTAATGATTTGATGCAGTTCGGATTATTTTTGATTGCACTACTAACATTTGTATATTTGATTAGTCACTAAAAATAGAAAAACCACCCTTGAAACTTTGACTAGGTTTCAGGTTATTTTTTTCTACTTCTGCTGGCTAATGCCCATTATTATAGCACAAATCTTTACCATTTTTCATCATAAATACATTTTTTATCCAAAATCTCTATTTCATTATATAATTCTAATTCATTTCAATTTTTATCAGACAAATTCTAAAATAATTCTGTAAATATAAAATCAAAAAAATATAAAAACTATATTGTCAAACAGAAAATAATATGTTAGAATCGCTTTTACCACTTAATTTAACACAATTTAATATTTTACCTTCGGTATTCTATTGACAAAGACCAATAGAGGCCAGACCGACTTGGAAAGATATGAAAATATGACTACCAGGAGGAAGTAACTATGATTATGATGAAAAACGTATGTAAATCATACAAAGTTGCAAAAAGAAATGCAGGATTTGGTGAAGTCTGCAAATCATTCTTTCACCGCAAGTATGATGTCGTTCATGCTTTAAATGATGTTAGCTTTACGATTGACGATGGAGAAATGGTTGGCTACATCGGACCAAATGGAGCTGGAAAAAGCTCTACAATCAAAATTCTAAGCGGAATATTAACACCAGATAGTGGAGACGTTTTGGTAGATGGAAGAATTCCTTATAAAAATCGAATTGACCATGTACAAAAAATCGGCGTTGTTTTTGGACAACGTTCTCAATTATGGTGGGACGTTCCTGTCATTGATTCTTTTGAACTGTTAAAAAATATTTATTCTATTTCCAATCATATGTATCGTAATAATGTGGAAGAGCTTACAGAACTGCTTGGATTAAAAGATCTGCTCCGTTCCCCTACAAGACAATTATCCCTCGGTCAGCGTATGCGATGTGAAATTGCCGCTTCGCTTTTACATAGTCCTAAAATTTTATTTTTAGATGAACCAACGATTGGGCTTGATGCCGTATCGAAACTTGCCGTTCGAGACTTTATAAAAAAGCAAAATGAACTTCATAAAACAACCGTTATTTTAACTACCCACGATATGCAAGATATTGAAGCACTTTCTAAACGAATTATTCTTATTGGAAAAGGAACGATTCTATTAGATGGAAAACTATCTGATATAAAAAAAGGAGATGCAAATATTGATGAAACGATAGCAGAACTCTATCGCTCTTATGAAATATAGGAGGTAGTGATGAAAAAATATATTCGTTTTTTTGAATTAAGATTTACTATGGGACTCCAATATCGTGTAGCCGCCATCACCGGTGTAATCACACAATTTGCATGGGGATTTATACAGATTATGATTTATAAGGCATTTTATGAGGCAGATCCTTCTGCTTTTCCTATGAGTTTCTCTGCAACAACGTCTTATATTTGGCTGCAACAAGCATTTTTAGTGCTTTTCGCCGTTTGGTTCATGGAAAATGAAATATTCGATTCTATTTCAAATGGAAATATTGCCTATGAACTTTGTCGTCCAATACGCATTTATACAATGTGGTTTTCCAGAAGCCTTGCACTAAGAACTTCGAGAGTTTTTTTGCGCTGTCTGCCAATTTTATTTGTTGCAGCACTGTTGCCATCTCCTTATAAAATGACGCCTCCTGCATCTTTCTTTCACTTTTGTATGTTTCTTATTACGTTAATACTCGGCTTACTTGTTACCGTTGCTTTTTGTATGCTGATTTATGGATTCACCTTTTTCACAATCTCACCACAGGGGCTTAAAATCGTATTTTCCTCTATAGTGGAATTTTTTGCCGGAGCCGTTATCCCGCTTCCATTTTTCCCTGAAAAAATGCAAAATATAATGGAACTACTGCCTTTTGCATCAATGCAAAATGTAGCCTTACGGATTTATAGCGGCAGCATGACCATACCACATATGCAAAAAACGATTGCTTTGCAACTGATTTGGCTTGTTCTACTAATAATCGTTGGAAATTTATTATGTCGATATGCTGAACGAAAAGTGGCAATTCAAGGAGGTTGATGGAATGATAAAGAAAATAAAGAAAATGAAGAAAATAAATCAGAGCATAAAACTATATCAGCATTATATATCAATCAATGTAAAAAGTATGATGCAATACAAAATCTCGTTCTTCTTAACTGCATTCGGACAATTTCTCGTTTCTTTCAATATATTTTTAGGAATTTATTTTATGTTTCAAAGATTTCATAAGGTAAAGGGCTTTACATATAGCGAGGTTCTCATTTGTTTTTCTATTATGCTGTTAGAATTTTCCATTGCTGAAATGTTTGCACGAGGATTTGATACCTTTTCCGGAATCGTTCGTAGTGGAAGTTTCGATCAAATATTAGTTCGACCACAGCATGAAATTTTACAAATACTAGGAAGTAAGTTTGAACTCACGAGAATCGGAAGAATGTTACAAGCAATCATCATGTTTCTTTTTGCTATTTTTCATTGTCCTATTCAATGGAACTTTTCAAAAATATTAACGGTCTTCTTTATGCTTGTCGGTGGTGCAGCAGTATTTTCTGGCATCTTTTTACTCTATGCCGCCCTTTGTTTTTTTACTTTAGACGGACTTGAAGTTATGAATGTTCTAACAGATGGAGCACGAGAATTTGGCAAATATCCAATTGGAATTTATGGAAAAAAGATGCTATTACTCACCACGTTTGTTATTCCGTATGCCTTAGTACAATATTATCCTTTGTTATATATACTGAATCGGACAAATAATAAAATCAATATGTTTCTCCCACTTCTGGCTATATTATTTCTAGTTCCTTGCTATGCTCTTTGGAAATTTGGAGTGAGACATTATCAGTCAAGCGGTTCATAAAACGATGGAGCTGTCGCAAAATGCAAAATTTCTACAAAATATTGGATTGGCTTATATCACTATATTCAATATTATGTATGAAAAATTCATTTTGTAACAGCTCCATAAATGCTCAAATAAAAATCCACTATCCAAAAAATAGAAGAAATGAGGTCATTTTATTATTTTCATGAATCATTCAATGATACCCTATCGTTAGCAATGACTTTCGCTATTTGTCATCGCTTTATGATCCCCTCTTTTTTCTACAACTTCATAGCCAACTGATGAAACTCTTCTTCTTAAACACCCATTACATTCTGCTGCCTCTTCCCCTGTACATATTTTATTATCATACAGATCGTATTTCTTGCGCACAGTAATCGGGGATAAGTTTGGCATTAACACGTTTGCTCCTGATAAAATTCCCTTTTCACGCCCTTTCTTATCCATCGTTCCAAGAGCCGTTGTGGCTGGAATTAACGCATATGGATTCATTAATCGTAAAATGGAGATTAAAACTAATGTAAGGTCGACACTTCCCGCTGGAAATTCCGCAAATTTTGTATCTTTATGTGGAATAAATGGCCCAATTCCAATCATATGAGGTTGTAGTTCTTTAATAAAGAAAAGATCTTCTACTAGACAATCCAATGTTTGATAAGGAGAGCCTACCATGAATCCTGTTCCCACTTGATAGCCGATTTTCTTTAAGTTTCTTAAACATTCTTTTCGATTGCTCAATGACAAAGAATCTGGGTGGAGTAAATGATAATGTTCTTCATTGGCTGTTTCATGACGAAGCAAAAAGCGATCCGCCCCTGCTTCATAATATTTTTTATATTGCTCATATGTTCTCTCTCCAATCGAAAGAGTGACAGCGCAATCTGGATATCCTTTTTTCATCTCTTGAATAATATCTACGAGAATTTCATCGGTAAACGCCATATCTTCTCCACCCTGTAATACAAAGGTTCGAAATCCTAGCTCATGCCCGATTTTACAGCACTCTAAAATCTGCTCTTTGCTCAATCGGTATCGATCGGCATTTCGATTGCCACTTCGAATTCCACAGTAGTAACAATCGTTTTTACAATAATTTGTAAATTCAATTAACCCTCTCAGATAAATTTCCTTTTGAAATGTTTTCTGACTAATAGAACGAGCTAAAGAAAATAAATACTCTTTTGTTTCTTCATCATAATTTTGCAGTAACATTAAAAATTCTTCTTTTTCTAACATTTGTGTCTGATATAATTTATCAACTAACTCTTTTAACTGTTTCATGCTTTCTCCTCTTAAATATTTTGATTGATTCTTATTTCTATGGATTGATTCTATCCTTTTATACTTCGATTTGTTTCATACCTATCTTAGGTATTTCTACTCCCTTTGTCAAGGTTTCTATTAGATAAAGAACGATTTTTATGAAACAGCCTTTTGACAACATCGCCATTGTATACAAAAAAATACATTTTCCGACATGTAAAAGATTGACAATCTGTAACTTCTATTATACGATTTTTATAGCATTATGACTTTTCTTAATGCAAACAATGCAAAGCACGTTTCACAGGTTGCTGACTCGTTGCCTTGGCATCAATTAAAAATATCTGCGATAACAAATTTAAAATATTTTTAATTAGGAAAGGATTTATTTTATTATGAAACAATTTATACTCGATTTAAAAAAGGAGTTTCATGGCTATAACGTCAGCACACTCCTAAAAGATCTCATGGCAGGATTAACGGTTGCTGCTGTGGCTCTCCCTCTTGCACTAGCTTTTGGTGTCAGTTCTGGTGCTGACGCTGCTGCGGGCATGATCACCGCCATCGCTGCTGGTATTATTATCGGCTTACTATCTGGTGCATCATATCAAATCTCAGGGCCTACTGGCGCTATGGCTGCTATTTTGATTAGTCTATCTACGAAATATGGAATTCAAGGCGTGCTGACCGCAGGTCTTTTGTCCGGAATTTTATTGCTGCTCATGGCATTATTAAAGGTTGGAAAACTCGTTTCCTTTATCCCTGTTCCTGTTATCACCGGCTTTACTTCTGGCATTGCAATTATTATTGCTCTTGGACAAGTCGATAACTTTTTTGGAACTGTTTCCAAAGGAGAAAGCGCCTTACAAAAACTTTGGTCCTACACTTCATTAGGATTTCACCCAAATAAAATGGCAGTATTTTTCGGTGTTTTATGTGTCATTATTATGCTCATATATCCAAAAAAATGGAGCAATTATTTGCCATCTTCTTTAATTGCCATTATTGTCGCTGTTCTTTTAAATTTTATTTTAAATCCAGCAGCTGCTTCCTCTTCTGTTGCAGAAGTTGGTGCAATCCCTCAAAAACTTGTTTCTGATCAAAGTTTGCTTTTTACCGGCATTGACGTTCAGAATCTGCTCACCTACATAGGACCTGCTTTTTCTATCGCTGCACTTGGCATGATTGAAAGTTTATTATGCGGCGCTTCTGCCGGTCTTATGAAAGGAGAACGTTTGAACTCAACGAGGGAATTAGTGGCACAGGGAATTGGAAATATCATCATTCCATTCTTAGGCGGAATTCCAGCAACTGCTGCTATCGCCCGCACCTCTGTTGTCATTAAAAGCGGTGGACAAACTCGACTCGCCAGCGTCTTTCACTCCATCACATTAATTCTCTCCATGTTTTTACTCGGTGGAATTATGTCACGGATTCCACTGGCAGCGTTAGCAGGCGTATTGATGGTAACGGCATGGCGAATGAATGACTGGGCTGCGATCCGCCAGCTATTTTCAAAGAAGTTAAAATATTCCACCATTCAGTTTTTTGCAACAATGATCGCAACTGTTGTATTTGATTTGGCTGTGGCTATTATAATCGGAATTCTTGTGGCAATGTTTATTTTTGTTCTTCGCAGCTGTGAGCTAAGAATTGCCCTCAGCGATATTGATGAATCCCAATTAGAACAGGCACACCCTTCCCATAAACATATTAAAGTTGTTTATTTAACAGGACCTCTCTTTTTTGGCACACAAGAACAGTTGACCCATGCATTAGAACAATTGACAGATTTAAAAGGATTAGTCTTTTCCATGAGAGGAGTTCCTTCCATTGATGACAGCGCTATCCATGAACTAGAACTTTTAGTGAACCACTTCCGTTCTCTTGGAACCGCCATTGTTTTCTCCGGTGTACAAGAAAATGTAAAGGCAACGATGGAACAAGCTGGTTTCCTTGAACAAGTTGGAACAAAGTGGTTTGTGTGGGATACGATTATCGCAATAAAAAAATTAGATGAAGACTTAAATATTATTGATACTCCAACCCCATAATAGAATACGAAAGGATACTGATCGATGAATGAACTTGAAATCTTTGAATCGATTACAATTATCTATACAGAAAAACTTGTACAGATTAAAACCGATCAAAACTTAATTCGCTATTTAGATAAAAAAGGAAAAAAAGATGCTAGAATTTTAGCAAAACATATTTTAAATCATTATAAACAGTTAAGCGGACAACCTCTGCAAATCACAGAAGATTCTTTGACCGTTGAGATTTTGCTCCATGTGTATTTGGATAAGCTTTCTAAATTATTACAGAAACCAAATCCTATAATACCAAAGGAATTACATAAGAAACTTCTTTCTCTTTCTAAAAGCATTGAATCCCACACCGAGATCATCGATTGCAGAGAACGAAGCGTTGATAGCAACCGCCATATTTTTGACAGTTGTGCCCCTTTCGTTGATATTATCACTCTCTTGCTTGAAAAATAATTCCATAGTTCCAGACAGACTTCTATGGTCATCTTCCTAAAATTTCTGATAGTTTTAAGAAAAATTTTAGAATTTTCTCGAAAGAATGTAGTATAATGATTATATAGTAAAATCATATGCAAGAGATAACCGTGTATGAAAGAGAAAGGATTGAGAAGTATGGATTTTAGCGAAGGATTAAAGAAAATATTTTTAGCCGGAATTGGCGCCGTTGCTACTACGGTAGAAACCGCAACTGATTTAGTGGATACTTTTGTTGAAAAAGGAGAACTGACCGTAGAACAAGGAAAAGTGTTAAATGAAGAATTAAAGCACAACTTAAAAACAAAGGTAAAAGATCATGTCACTGTTAATGTTGTCAAAGAATATGGAAACGTTATGAAAGCGGTTGATGACATGACACAAGAAGAACTTGACCTTTTAAAACAAAAAATCGCTTCTCGTGAACAAAAAACAGCAGAAGAAACAGAGAAACAAGAGGCAGAAAACGAATCTGGTTCAGACGATACGGTTCAGCAAGAATCAGAAAGCGAATCTGGATCAGATGATACGGTTCCACAGGAACCAGAAAATGAATCTAACTCAGACGATATGGTTCCACAAGAGCCTGAAAACGTCTCCGATTCCAATGCTGTGAAATAAGAATCTGCAAATAATTTGTAAATAACTTCATCGGCTATCGCAAACTATGAAACCACAACCACATATGGACATACAACTATCCTTTATGTGTTCTTTGTAATTCCTCGTTTTGCGATAGCCTTTTTCTTATATGTTACCAAGTTTAGGAGAACTCTATGAAAGCGACAGAACAAACAAGCAAGGAACCCTCTACCAAACAAAACGAAGAACCGAAATTAGAAAAAAGACTCTCCGATATCATTCATGTTTTAAAAAACCATCAAATTACAAAAGGGCTTACTCCTCAAAAACTTCGAGCTATTTTTGAAGATCTTGGACCTACTTATGTAAAACTTGGGCAGATTATGTCTATGCGCTCCGATATTCTTCCAGAATCCTACTGCGAAGAGCTTACCCATTTGCGGACAGAAGTAAAACCCCTGCCTTTTGAGACGATCCAACAGATTTTAGAAAAAGAGTGGAACAGCCCTCTTTCCGAAGTCATTACCGCAATCGAACCAATCCCCCTCGGTTCCGCCTCCATCGCTCAAGTGCATTATGCTGTTCTTAAAACGGGTGAAAGAGTTGTATTAAAAGTGCAGCGCCCACATATTCATGAGACGATGAAGGAAGATCTTCGGCTGATGCGGAAAGCGCTAAAAATTCTAAAACGAACCATTGGCACAGGCGATCTCATTGATTTTGAGACCATTCTCGATGAACTTTGGAAAACAACGCAAGAGGAGATGGATTTCCAACAAGAATCCTCTCATCTCTCCCGCTTTTACGCCAATCAAAAAGAAATTCTCTATACGACTTGTCCAAAAGTCTTCTCTCATTTGACAACAAAAGAAGTGCTTGTTATGGAGTACATCGATGGATTTCAAATTGATAGAACTGAGCAGTTAGTGGAACATGGATACGATCCAATCGAAATCGGCAGAAAAGTTGCCGAAAACTATTGTAAACAAATATTAGAAGATGGATTTTTCCATGCGGATCCCCACCCCGGCAATCTTTGGATTCGTGGCGGACAGATTGTATGGTTAGACCTTGGCATGGTCGGCGAGCTTTCCGACGCCAATCAGATCATTTTAAAAAGAGCCATTATTGCCATATTAAAAAATGATATGTATGAGTTAAAGAACGTTCTCCTTTCTTTTGGAGAGGCGAAAGATCGAATCAACCACGCCCGCCTTTATAGCGATATTGACAACATTGTTCAAAAATATATGAGCGTTGGATTTGGCAGCATGGACGTTGGAAAATTAATTGAAAAACTGTTAGATTTAATCAAATCACATAAAATTGCCATCAGTCCGGATATTACGATGCTTGGGCGCAGCATGATTACAATGGAAGGAACGCTAAGAATCTGCGCTCCTACGGTCAATATGTTAGAAATCCTCTCCCAACATATGTCTCAAAAATTATTACAGGAATTTAATTGGAAAAAAGAACTAAAGCATAAAGGGAGACTTCTTTATGGCTCTATGGATAAATCGTTAGAAATCCCAGCGCTTTTATCGGATCTATTAAATATTACAAAAAATGGGCAGACAAAATTAAATTTAGAATTAGAAGATATGGAGCGGCATTTATCCTTTCTCCAAAAATTAACGAATCGATTTCTTCTTACGCTCTTATCCATCGGCTTTTTCATAGGCTCTAGTATTCTATGCCTAACGTCCTTACAACCTACGATTTTTCATATGCCATGGATTAGCTTTTTCGGATTTCTATTTTCTTTTCTCATCTTTTTTTGGCTCCTCATTGTCATTTTATCAAAGAAACGATGAACAACTCGCAAGAAATCTCGTATCAATCAAGAACTTCTTTTCTGCGAGTTGCCCATCATACGCCTATATATACCCATACATATGCCCATACATAAAATAGGCTCCCTCCTAAGCGACAAGTTTTTATAATTTCACTTATCTGCCTAGAAGGGAGCCTATTAAAATTCTATCTCATATATCGTATCAATAAAATCTTCAAACTGTGATGGTTTTAACATCATGTTCTTAGAACACGCCTTATAAAATCCAAAACATCATAATTGTCGATGCCACAATCTGAATCATTGTAAATTTGAACACTACTTGAGAGTCTGACCAATTTAGCGTTTTTCTTGCATAATCATGAATCGGTGTTCGAACATTTTTTAAAATATGAATATGGAAAAAGCGAAGCAAGGAAACTTTAATTAATCCAAGCCCTCCATCGATAATTAACATAAATCCTGCTAATAAATATAACAATGGGTGGAAACTCTTCATCATAAATACCGCAATGAAAAATCCAATGGCTCTTGATCCCGCATCGCCCATCAATAACTTGCTTGGTGAGACATTAAACCATAAATATCCCAATAGACAAGCCACCAATAATAAAACAAGATGCGCATAAGAGGAACCTTCTTTTATAAAGATCATCGCAATACTCAATAATGTAATAATACTCATATTGCTGCTCAAACCATCTACTCCATCTGAACAGTTTGTCACGTTAATGGACACCCAAATTAAAATAATAGCTAAAATAATATAAACCGGCGCCGGAATTGAAATAAATTTGTCAAACCAGTAAAATCCTACATAATCTGGATTAAAATTCACAAAAGTAATAGCTGTCATAAGAGCAATTGCAAAATCTAAGATTCCTTTTTTTAACTCTCCCCAAGGCGTTTCTGCCCGATCATCTAAATATCCGGTTAGCATTGCTGCAAATAAGAGAATACAATAAATCACATATTCTCGTTCAATCGGAACAAATAGCAGGCTTACAATAATAAATGTAACAACAAAAATAATTCCTGCTCCTCTTGGTTTTCCTTTTGAAAGTTGTCCATTAATCGCAAAAGCACGTCCAATATCGTGTGGAAGGTAGTCTTGCAATACTTTAATAGCAACCGCTGTCAAAAGAAATGCAACTAATAAACTAATTAGCATTAAATCTTTTGAATAGGCGACATGAAATATAGTTTCAATCATATTTTTTTCCTCCTTCTGTAACTGCTTTAGCATACCTCATTTTTCGTCTTTTTTCAACCATGCAAATAAGAATTCTTTCTTTTGTCTCTACAACTGTTGTCCTAATATTTCTTTTAATTGATTGAGCTGCAATGGTTTCGTTAAATATCCATTTAGTCCAATCTCTACAATTCTTTTTTCCTCTTCCTCTAAAAGCTCTGCGCTTAACGCAATTACTAAAACAGTTCTGGCATCTTCCCTTTCCAAAGAGCGAATCTTCCTTGTCACTTCAAAGCTGTCCATATCGGGCATTCGAATATCCATTAAGATCACGTCGTATTCATGGATTCCACTCTTTTGAAACATTTTAAGCGCCTGAACTCCATCGTTTGCGCTGTCCACGTTTGCACCGTCTAGTTCCAATAGTTCTTGTACAATCATGGCATTTAATTCATTGTCTTCCACTAATAAAATATGAAATCCATCTAATGTCTTAATCTCTTTCTTTTCCGCCTGTTTTTTCTTCGCCCCTCTCAGTTTAAAAGGAAGCAATAAGTGAATTTTTGTTCCGACTCCTTCTTCACTCCTAACTTCTAGCGTTCCTCCCATTAAATCCACCAAAGCCTTACTGATGCTAAGTCCAAGCACTATGCCTTCACTTTGTCTTCCTTTTGATAGATCAGAAAATACCTCAAAGAGCTGCTGCTGCACTTCTTTTGATATTCCACAGCCATCATCTTCAATTCTCATTTCATACACAACGCTTGTTTCATTTTCTCTTCTGCTGTTCACATAGAAATATACGCTTCCCTGTTCTTTCGTATATTTCACCGCATTTTCCAGCAGATTAAAAAGCACTTGATACAGTCGCTTTTCGTCACCATAGAGTTCTTCGAGGAGAACGCCTTCCTCATAATGAAATTGAATGTTTTTCTCTTTTGCTGTTTGTTCAAATTGTTGCTTTATCCGTGACAATACTGTTTTCATCTGAAAACTCTCGCTCATTAACTTCATAGAATAATCTTCAATTTGCGCCATATCCAAAATGGAGTCGGTCACTTTTAATAATTTTTTCATAGAACGGTTCATCTGTTCCAGCATTAAAAATGCCATAGAGCGATCAATATGTTCCTGATCTTTAATTGCCGTCTCAAGTAGCTGCATCGTGCCTATAATTCCGCTAACAGGCGTTCGAATTTCATGGGACATTCTCGTTAGAAACATCGATTTTGTCTTACTTAAGCTGCTCTCCTTGCTGCTCGATTTGTTTTGCTGTCTGATAGCGATAATCTCCTTCTTCTTCCCACTGAAACAACTGTTTCCATTCTTCCTGCGATGGGCAATATGTAACAATATCTCCCTCAAATTCCTCCGCCTCTTCATTCCAATGGTATACGACCATGTTAATAAGAAATAACAACACACTTTCTATGTCTTTTGTATGCTCCAATAAATCATAGGTATAGGAAAACAATAGCTTTGCTTTTGTATGATAGATCATGCTCGTTCCGTTATATGATTTCATTCGATATTCCGCATTCACCGTATGCAGCTCTTCATTTACGGATTGCAGCTCTTCGTTGGTGCTTTGTACCTCTTCATTGCTGGCAATTAATTCTTCATTGGTGCTTTGCAGCTCCTTATTGCTCGTCTCTAATTCTTCCAACGTTGCATGAAGACTTTCCTTGCTTGCCTGAAGTTCCCGCTCCAGATCTTCAATTCTCTGTCCTGCCAATGACTCGGAATCCATAAACTCCATGGCTCCTTCTCCATGTCCCGCCATAAGAGATTGAAGGCTCACTAAATAATATTCGGAACGGTTGTATAGGACACGCTTTCCCGGTTTCAGATCTAAAAAGTGATTAATATTGCTAATGACTTGTAAAATATTATCTCCGGCATCTAAGAGAACCGCCGGTGGAAGCAGCTCAGATACCGCTTTCTCCACTAAATGATCCATTCGAATCTTTCTATTATAATTCGTTGCAAAAGACTGATTTTCCGTTAAGCGATTTTGTTCAATATATTCTGCTAAAAGAATGGCAGTGGAATACACTTCTTCTCCTGTGGAACAAGCACAGCTCCAAATTCGAATTTGAGGTCTTGTATAGTCCAGATTCGGAATGACATTTTTTTGTAAACTTAAAAAAGCCTCTTTATCTCGAAAGAAACTTGTCACTCCAATTAACATTTCCTTAAACAGTGTATTCCGTTCTTCTTCTGACTCACAAAGAATTTTATAATACTCATTGACGGATTGACATCGATTAATGCTGACTCTTCTCTCTAATCTTCGTAAAATCGTCGTTTCTTTAATAATAGGAAAAATTAACCCCTGTATGTTCTTTCAAAATTCGCAACACTTCGGTAAACATATTCATGGCATTTTTATCGTTTGTCACCTCTTCTAATAGGCGATGTCCTTGAATATAAGGGTGTTTAATATAGGACAAAAGGGCTTGTCCCATTTTCTCTGGCGATAAAATATAGTCCACGGATCCTGTTGCAATGGAACTTCTTGGCATATTCCCAAATTGTGCGGTAATCGTATCCTGTGCCATCACCATACCGTCTTCTGCCTGAATAATCGGCATATCTGTACATCGTAACAGAGTTTTCATATAGCTCTTATAATCAGGAGATAAATGCTGAACGACAATATATGCAATTCCTGCTACATAGATATTTCCTATTCCCTTTTTCATAAATAAAATCCTTTCGTTCTCATAGGCAGAAACTATTTTTCTCTACTGTTTTATGACTTGCCCGACTACCTCTTTCAAACGTTCTAAGTCTTCCTCATCAGGGTGAGAAAGCGCCTGATCAAAATTGGCAATTAGCATATCATATTTCTCTTCTTTTGTTTCTTCCTTTAATTTCTCATATCGATTGCGCACTGCAATCGGCATTTTCCCTTGGCACATATAAGTTCCAAGTATCTCATTGGAACCGTCTACATTTTGTTTTACATTGTCTAAAATCCGATCAAAATACTCTTTGCTCACGCCAAATCCGGCTGTTCCAAACAAGAATATTTTTTTATTTGTTATCGATTTTATAAATTCCATAGCCTGTGCATCTGCTGTTCCCTTATCCGTCCAAAATCCCAGAAACAATATATCCGCATCTTTTGCCTCTTCCATCGGTTTCTCGAAATATTCACAGCCCTCTCCAAGCATTTCTTTTATCCCGTCACCTAGTAACGCTGTATTTCCTGTTTTACTGCTCACTACAATTGCGTATTTCATCTTTTCTCCCTTTGCTTTCACTCTTTATCGTTTCTCAATGGCATCAATTGCCTCTATCACAGCCGAACGCAATCCTGCCTTTTCCAACGCTGCGACTCCAACAATAGTTGTTCCTCCCGGAGAACAAACAGCGTCTTTCATTGCCGCTGGGTGTTCCCCAGAAAGTACTTGCAACTTTCCGGTTCCTGCGATCATCTGTGCCGCTAACCGATATGCCACTTCCCTCGTAAGCCCATGTTTCACACCTGCATCACCAAGAGCTTCTAAAAACATGCTGACAAAGGCAGGGCCACAGCCGCTTACCGTTCCTGCCACAGAAAGATGTTCGGTATCCACTGTTTGAATCATAGCAATTTTTGCAAAAAGAGACTCAAAAAGCTGATACTCTTCTTCACTCAAAGAATGGAGTTCCTCACAAACTACAATCCCTTCCCCAATGGAAATCGGGGTATTTGGAATCGTGCTAATATGATGGGTTCCCTTTGCTAAAAATTCTTCATATCGTGCAAATAAACAACCTGCTGCCACCGACACGACTATTTTATTTTTTAACTGCTCACAAATTGGACGAAGTACAGACTCTACCAAATATGGCTTCACCGCTACAATAATGAGATCGGATTTTTCTACCACCTCTTTTGCTGTTTTACAAGGATTCATTCCTCTTGTTTGCGCATTATGACATAATTTATCCCAATTCTTTGCACAAGCATATAACTGACCTGGGTTTATCACTTCTTTATATAAAAAACCATCGGCAATCGCCTGAGCCATATTACCAAACCCGATAAATCCAACCGTCACTGTTTCGATTGTTTTCATAGCATTTTACTCCTTTTTCATAGAAACTAAGTGTTTGTTTTTATCCGAAATAACGGAAATTCTTCCACCAATACATGCGATAAACGCTCTTCCTATTATTAATATACCCGTCTTACTGTCTTGTTGTCAAATTTTTCTTACTGCCGCTTTTCCCTTCAAAATGGCTTTCCTTTCATCGTTGATTCACCGTATGGGACATCTCCAACATAGATTGATAGAAGTTTCTCTGCCCCTGTGTCAACATCGGAAAATACTTCGTAATATCTTCCCCTTCTTCCAATAAGAGACGGAGATCGATCACCTCAATTCCTTTCCTCTTTAAAAAGGCAAATGCTTTTTCTAGTTCCACAAACATTGGATCAATGATGAGCAACCTCTCATATTGATTTCCTATTAACAGAAATTGTGTTTGATTTCTCATATCAACTTTTAACACATAGCGTATTTCATAATAAAAGATCTCGATTCGTTTCTTTAGAAAATATGTGACAACGATCTCTGTCTCTGTCAATATGAACCGTTGTTTTTGATAAGCCAAAATCATAATGCTGCCTAGCACAACAAAAAACATGAAAAGAACGGAAACTCCAACCTCTCCTTTTGATATACAGTATATAGTGGGAATTAAAAATACACTCACACAAAGAATTCCCATCATCTCTGTAATTACATGAAGTTTCAACGTCATCTTTTCCATAGTATCCCTCCTATCTTTTCGATAATCTCTCGGAATCTTTATCCCTTGATTTATAAGGGGTTCCGATTCCTTTTT
>Cebus_capucinus_imitator_PRJNA485217_SSR105__coassemble_537_pt1 | contig 15096 bp, 11 predicted proteins | sample Cebus_capucinus_imitator_PRJNA485217_SSR105__metabat2_low_PE_004 | metagenome-assembled genome bin Cebus_capucinus_imitator_PRJNA485217_SSR105
AGTGGAATTGAAGCAAGTAATATCGATGAAAAATATTATGAGCCACCTCTTATGCAAGTAATCCCATCTGCATGTGATGGCTGTCATGAAAGCATAGTTCTTGTAACAGATATGTGCCGTGGTTGTGTCGCTCACCCATGTCAGGAAGTCTGTCCAAAAGATGCCATTTCTTTTGCACCAAATGGAAAATCAATTATTGATCAAGAAAAATGTATTAAATGTGGAAAATGTAAATTAGCGTGTCCATATAATGCGATTATTAAACAGGAACGCCCATGTGCAGCAGCTTGTGGTGTAAAAGCCATTGAAAGCGATGCATTAGGACGTGCGCATATTAATATTGATAAATGTGTATCCTGTGGTCAATGTATGGTAAGCTGTCCATTTGGAGCGATTGCAGATAAATCTCAAATCTTCCAGTTAATTCAGTGTATGAGAGAAGGCAAAAAAGTGATTGCGGAACTTGCACCAGCTGTTGTTGGACAGTTTGGACCAAGTGCATCTATTCAGAAAATCAAAGCTGCTTTATTGGAAATTGGATTCTCAGAAGTATATGAAGTAGCTCTTGGTGCGGACATTGGAGCTGCCACAGAAGCGCATCACTATGTAGAAAAAGTGACAACAGGAGAACTTCCATTCTTATTAACATCTTGTTGCCCATCTTGGTCTATGTTAGCAAAGAAATATTTCCCAGAAATGATCGATAGCGTTTCCAATGCATTAACACCAATGGTTGCAACTGCAAGAACAATTAAACAGATTCACCCAGATGCTCACGTTGTATTTATCGGGCCATGTGCATCTAAGAAATTAGAGGCGATGAGACGTTCTGTAAGAAGTGATGTAGATTTTGTTATTACATTTGAAGAGTTAGCAAGTATTTTCGATGCGAAAGGAATTAACTTTGCTGAATTCGAAAAAGAAGAATCTATCCATGATGCAACAGGAGCTGGACGTGGTTATGCTGTTGCCGGTGGTGTTGCAAGTGCCATTGAGCAATGTATCAATGAATACTATCCAGGCGTTGATGTATTAATTGAACATGCAGAAGGTCTTGAAGAATGTAAGAAGATGTTAATGCTTGCAAAAGCTGGTAAGAAAAATGGCTGCTTAATCGAAGGAATGGGCTGTCCAGGAGGCTGTGTTGCCGGTGCTGGTACAAATATTCCAATTAACAAAGCCACAATGGAAGTTAAGAAGTTTGTAAAAGCATCTTCTAAACCATTACCACCAAAAGAATTAGCAGAAATTGAATTAGATTAAGAAGAGAATAAAGAAGCGATTTTCTATAAAAAATGATTATAAAATCGTTGCATTATAGAAAAATCCGATAAGAAATACGCATTGTTAAGAAGACGAGAAGGGATTCTTACAATGCGTATTTTTTTGGCTCTATGTCAATAGTTGGGGTGGATTGTTTTTACAATCCGCTCCAATTCTATATTTGAGGGGATTATTTAATAATTCCTTCTTTTTTTTATTATAGAACCTTGATCGAACAAAAATCCAATATGGAACTTCCTTTGGCTATCCGATTTTCTCTATCTCCGCTCATGTATCCGTTTGCCCAAATCATCAAAATGGCAGAGTGACTCCATTAAATACAAGAGGAATTTGTGCTTATCAAGGTTCTTTTGGTTATGAACTTGATATCAGTAAAATGTCAGCAGAAGAAAAAGAAATGGTGAAAGAACAAGTGAAACAATATAAAAAACATTATGAATTGTTCTTAAAAGGGGATTATTATCGTCTGATATCTCCTATGGAAAATCATGAGTATGTGGCGTGGCAGTTCACATCAAAATCCAAAGAAAAAGCGGGGGTTTGTATTGTTTACACTGATGTTCATGGAAATGGATTGCCAACGAGATTAAAGTTAAGAGGGCTTGAAAAAGACGCTGTTTATGAAATAGAGGGCAATCGATATATAGGAGCAGCCTTAATGAATGGCGAATATAAAATGCCAAGACCGAAGGAACAAAACGATGCATATTTCTTAGTGTTAGAAAAAGTGCAGGCATAGAGAGATAAGGGAATTAAAAAGTAAAAGGACTATCAAAGAAACAGAGAAGCGTTTCTTTGATAGTCCTTTTATAGTTCTACGGCATGGACTTCTGCTATTTATAGTTTAGCGGGGCAAGTGCTTAGAAATCAATTTTATTTAATGCGCTAATCAATGCTTTTACAGAAGCATCGATAATATCGTCGTGGATACCGGCGCCCCAAGTGACCGTGCCGTCTGGTGCCTGAACGCCTACATAAGCACACGCCTGTGCGCTGGATCCGGTTTCTAATGCGTGTTCTTCATAAGTGAGAACAGAATAATGCTCCATAACCTTGCTGTGGCGCTCTATGGCGTTACAAACGGCGCTAAGGCGACCATTTCCCCAGCCATGATAGACTTTTTCCACTCCATGTTTTGTAATAAAGACTTCTGCCTCAATTTTTCCATTATCAAGGTGAGTAAATTTGCTTGATTTAATGTCGATTGGAGAGGAGATGTTAATGTACCCTGCTTTAAAGGCGTTGAGAATTTCTTCAGCGCTCAGCTCTTTATGCTCATGATCGGAAATGTTTTTAATATAATATCCGACATCTTCTCGCATTTTTGCCGGAAGATCGAATCCATATCGATGTTCCAAAATATATCCAATACCGCCTTTTCCGGATTGGCTGTTAATTCGAATCACATCGCCTTCATAAACGCGTCCGAGATCGTGAGGATCGATTGGGAGATAGGGAACGGTCCAATCGTTTTCATGACCTTCTTCTCGCCATTTCATACCTTTTGCGATGGCATCTTGGTGAGAGCCGGAAAAAGCTGCAAATACGAGCTTTCCGGAATAAGGAGAGCGCTCATATACTGACATTCCGCTGATTTTTTCATAGACTTCTACAAGCTCAGGAAGATTGCTAAAATCAAGTTTTGGATCCACCCCATGGGTGTACATATTTAACGCCAAGGTGACAATATCGACATTTCCTGTTCGTTCTCCATTGCCAAATAAAGTGCCTTCCACACGATCAGCGCCTGCCAAAAGAGCCAGTTCCGTATCCGCAACGCCGCAGCCACGATCGTTATGTGGGTGAACGGATAAAATAACATTTTCACGGAGATGCATATGTTTGCTCATATATTCAATCTGGCTTGCGTAGACGTGAGACATGGAATGTTCCACAGTCACAGGGAGGTTAATAATAACATTCCAATCTGGTCTTGGTTTCCAAATGTCAATGACCGCATTGCAAATGCGAAGGGCAAATTCCATCTCTGTTCCGGTAAAACTCTCCGGAGAATATTCAAAGAAAATATTATCGCCTGCATCTTTTGCCAACTCTTTTAATAAATTCGCCCCATCTTCTGCGATTTGAATAATTTCTTCTTCTGATTTTCGGAAAACTTGTTGGCGCTGTGCCACAGAAGTTGAATTGTAAAGATGAACAATGACTTTGGATTTACAGCCCTTTAAAGATTCAAATGTTTTTTTAATAATATGTTCTCGCGCTTGGGTTAGCACTTGAATTGTCACATCTTCTGGAATTAAATCCTGTTCGATCAATGCTCGTAAAAAGGTATATTCGGTTTCAGAAGCAGCAGGAAAACCAACTTCTATTTCTTTAAAGCCAATCTTTACAAGATATTGAAAAAACTCGATTTTTTCTTCTAAACTCATAGGAATAATGAGCGCCTGATTTCCGTCGCGTAAGTCAACACTGCACCAAATAGGCGGTTGTTCAATACATTCTTTTTGCACCCAATCAAAGCAAGGCTCTGGTGGCATAAAATACATTTTGTGATATTTGCTGCAATTTTCCATAATCGTTAAATCCTTTCTCATAATAATCTCAATGCTCACATGAAGAAGCATGTGTTGTTTCGAAATATTTGAAATAAAGAAAAGTGTACAACGTATCCTTTGTTGAAAATATCGTTTTGAACCGATTGGATTGGCATAAATAAAAAAATCTTCCATCTCTGATCATAAGATCGTTAGAGACGAAAGATAAATCTTACGCGGTACCACTCTATTTCATACAAAGCGTATGCACTCATTGGATACGGGGTGTCACCTGATATCCTCCCAAGATAACGGTAGGGCTCCGATAATGCCTACTAAAACGTTCAGCACACTACTCCGAGGCGAGTTCAAAATAATGTCTTCACTGTTTTCCACCACCAACAGCTCTCTGTGGATTTCCTTATTTCTACTATTCCTCATCTTCGTATTTCACTTTTGAAATAATTTATCATAGTAACGTAATGGTGTCAATGATTATTTTTAATTTAACAAATAAAAAATAGAAAAATAATTCGTTTGAAAGAAGATAATAAAATTCATAATAGATAGAAAACTAAGTAATAATCAGAAATTAAATCTCCTAAAAATGTAAAATGAACTTGCAAAAAGAATTACAATCTTTTACAAAGCAGGAGATTCATTTCCGTGATTAAATTGTTTTTTTATTGACATAGACAGGGCGATATTTGGAATAAATAATTTTCTGGCTGTGATACAGACCAAAATATCCGGACATCATATAGCTAAGGGCAATGGCGATGGCATAATAAGGCATTGCATCATAGCCAAATAGTTCAAAGCTGATGAGCAAGGAAGTGATCGGACAGTTTGTCGCACCACAAAAAACGGCAGTCATGCCAACAGCGGCGCAAAGTTCTGGCGGAAGTCCGATAAGGGCGGAAAAGGTACAGCCAAAAGTGGCGCCAACAAAGAAACTAGGGACGATTTCACCACCTTTAAATCCAGCACCAAGGGTTAGAGCCGTCATAATAATTTTAAAGAGAAATGCGAAAGTAGGCGCATGACCTTCTTCAATTGCTTGTGCGATAAGAGCGATGCCCGCTCCGTTATAGTTTCTTGTTCCAAGCAATAAGGTGAAAAGAATTACAAAAATACCGCCGATAAAAATTCGCAAATATCCATTGTGGAAAAAATGATGATAAAGATGTTCTGCCAAATGAAGGATTGTACAAAAAAGAATGCTGATTATAGCACAAGCGATGGCGAGAACGGTAATGCGAATGGCAGTATGTAAGGTGAAGTCTGGAATAATAGTGAGAGGAAAGGATTCCGGCATAAGTCCAAAGTATTTGGCAACTCCAGCGGCGATAAAGGAAGAGCAGACACAAGGGACAAGGGCTGCATAATAAATGACACCAATGCTGATGACTTCCATAGAAAAGATCGTAGCAGCTAGTGGCGTTCCAAAGAGAGCGGAAAAACAAGCGCTCATACCGCACATAATAATCACTTTCTGATCTTGTTCATTTAGACGGAACCATCTTCCAATCTGCGTGGCAACACTTCCACCGAGCTGTAAAGCAGCACCTTCTCGACCGGCGGAACCTCCAAATAGGTGGGTGAGAATTGTTGAAATAAAAATAAGCGGAGCCATTTGAAACGGAATATGATCCCCTGAGTGAATGGCGGATATAATAATATTTGTTCCGGTATTTTGATCATGTAAAAGGTGATAGAGAAAAACAATGAATAAGCCGCCAAATGGCAACAGAAATAAAAGTGGTTCGTGGGAAATGCGCATATCCGTCGCCCATTCCATTCCTTTTCCAAAGATTGTGCCAATGCTTCCAACGACAAGTCCAATTGTAATCGAAAAACAAGTCCATTTTAAAAATACTTTTGCAGTTGTGAAAGAAGCAGTTATTCCATGATTTATTTTTTCTTTCCAGTGATTCATAATAAAAATTTCCCCCTAACGATAATGACAATAATGAATTTAGAACCGTGGTATAGGCTTTCCATGATTTAAGGAATAAAATAAAAGAAGTCCTCTATATGTATAGTTTAAAGGGCGTTATTTGAAAATGCAATAGAAACCTAAGGGTTCCGTTTGTTTTTTAGGTGCTTTTTGAGTATAAGTTTTTCATGCCTTAATGATTGCATAAAAAGAGGCAATAGGATAAGATAAGGGAAGAAAGGAAGAAGAACATGAGAATTATTTATGAACAACCGTTGACTTGTTCAGGCAGATTAGTCGTTTTAGAAAATCGATGGTATTTTTCTTTTGAGGAACAAGGTCCCGACAGCCGCTATAAAAAAAGGGCGGTACAAGTCGCTGATTCTGAATATGAAAAATTTCTTGAGCAGTTAAAGAGAAACTTTGAGCAGTATGAGAAGTTAAAAAAAGAAGGAGCTACTTCCCTTGTGAAAGGGGAGGGGGGACAGTGGATTCGGTTTGGAATTCGAGAAGGCGTCTGTTTGTTTGAACAGAGCTATCCCATTAAGAAGAGAGAAAAATTAGAAGCCGTGTTAGAGGAGCTAAAACAGGCAGCAGAGAAAGCAAAGACATTGATGAACCGGTAAAAGAAAATATTTTGTTTTCCATAAGGAAATGATACAATAATACTGATAATACGAAAAGAAGCAGCGAAAGATATGTATGTGAATATTAGAAAGGAACAAAACGATGAGAAATATAAAACTTACAATTGAATACGATGGAGGCAGATACGACGGCTGGCAAAGATTGGGGAAAGATGAGTCTTCCAATACAGTGGAACAAAAATTATTAGAAGTCATTCGAAAGATGACAAATGAAAATCCGGTGTTAAACTGTGGTTCCCGTACAGAAGTTGGAGTTCACGCTTATGAACAAGTTGCTAATTTCCAAACAAAAAGTGATATGAGACCGTTGGAAATGAAACATTATTTTAGTCGATATTTGCCAAGAGATATTGCGGTCACTTATGTAGATGAAGTACAAGAACGATTCCATGCTACATTAAATGCAAAAAGTAAAACTTATCTCTATCGCATTGCAATTGGGGACACAATACCGGTGTTTGATCGCAAATATGTGTACTACTGTTTTGGAAAATTAAATGTGGATAAAATGAAAGAAGCGGCAAATTTACTGCTTGGAACCCATGATTTTAAAGCATTTTCCACAGTGAAAAAAACGAAGAAATCAACCGTTCGCACAATGGAACTCATCGATATTTATAGTGATGAGAAAGAAGTGCAGATTACGATGAAAGCTGATGATTTCCTCCATAATATGGCGAGAATTATCGCAGGTGTTCTAATTGAAGTTGGAGAAGAAGTGCAAGAGCCTCAAGTGATTACAGAGATCTTTGAAAGTGGAGTGCGTAAAGAAGAGATCGAGATGGCCGATGCAAAGGGATTGTTTTTACAAGAGATCGAATATTAGGATAAGGGAAGTTTGGAAGATTCTTTTGAAGAGTATAATTGTAGGAAAGCGAGGGAATGTTATGTGGGCAGATGAAAGTGTATTTTATCAAATTTATCCATTAGGTTTTTGTGGCGCACCATTAGAAAATGATGGTGTGTTAGTGGAACGAATCGAAAAAGTGATCGATTGGATTCCGCATATTCAAAAAATAGGAGCAGATGCCATTTATTTTTCTCCGATTTTTGAATCCGACCGCCATGGTTATGATACAAGAGATTATAAAAAAATAGATGTAAGGCTTGGAAGCAATGAAACATTTGCAAACGTGTGTAAAGAGCTTCATAAAGCCGGAATAAAAGTCGTATTAGATGGAGTGTTTAACCATGTAGGTCGAGGGTTTTGGGCATTTCAAGATGTAAAAGAGAAGAAGTGGGATTCTCCATATAAAGATTGGTTTTACATTCATTTTGACGGAAACTCTAACTACAACGATGGTTTTTGGTATGAAGGCTGGGAAGGGCATTTTGAACTTGTCAAATTAAATCTGCAAAATGAACAAGTCGTACAATATCTATTGTCTTGTATCAAAGATTGGGTAGAGGAATTTGACATCGACGGTTTAAGACTCGATGTGGCATACTGCCTTGATCATACGTTCTTAAAACGTCTTAGAAGTTTTTGTAAAGAATTAAAAGAAGATTTCTTTTTAGTCGGGGAGTTGCTCCATGGAGATTATAATCAATTTGTCAATGAGGAAGAACTTCACAGCTGTACCAATTATGAATGTTACAAAGGGTTATACTCTAGTTTTAACAGCATGAATCTATTTGAAATTACCCACAGCCTATTAAGACAGTTTGGACCGGAAAATTGGACATTATATAAAGGAAAACATCTCTTAGGATTTGTGGACAACCATGATGTGACACGAGTTGCGACAATCTTACAAAATAAAAATCATCTTCCTCTCATCTATGGGTTGTTGTTTGGTATGCCAGCGATTCCTTGCATTTATTATGGAAGCGAATGGGGAGCAACAGGGGACAAGGCTCATGGAGATGAAAGTCTTCGCCCATCGTTTGATCAACCGGAAGAAAATGAATTAACAGAATGGATTGCAACGCTTTCTAATGTTCATAAAAATAGTCATGCCCTTTGCTATGGCGATTTTCGCTCTATTTTGCTTACGAATAAACAAGTGATTTTTGAGAGAAAGACGGAAAAAGAGCGAGTGCTTGTTGCTATCAATGCGGACTCTGAATCCTATATGGCTCATTTTGATGCTGGCTGTGGTCAGGCAGAAGAACTTTTAACAGGAAAACTTCATGATTTTGGTGGCGGAAGTGAGTTACCGCCATATAGTGTACAATATTGGAAAATGGAGAGATAAAGAAGATGAAAAATATGGAGCGTTCTGTGATAGGAACGCTCCTAAAAAATACTTGCTATGCTTATTCCCAAGTAAACGGTTTTCCATCGACACCTAATTCAAAATGATATTTTACAATACCAAGATCGACTTTGGAATAAAACCCGCCAGTTGATTTTGCTGATACAGAAGTTCCGTGAAGGGAAAACAGAAATTTCTGCTGATTCATAGCGGTTGGAGCAAGAAGCGCCATTTCGACACCTTGTTTAAACCATTCAGGAGCTGTGGCGGCATTTGTACAAACAGCATCTAGTTGTTTTGATGTATGAGGGACGCCGTTTGTTGTGCCATAACCAAAAGCTAACACACAGACTAATTTTTCATTTGCAACTATTTGGCATTGACTTTTTGTGAATTTCTTTCGAAACGTCATTGCCACCCAACAAGTATTGAGTCCAAGCGTTTGGGCAAAAAGTGCGAGGTGTTCTCCATAATAGCCGATCTTTTCTTCGAGATCGGAGCCCTTTTTTCCGATAAGAGCAATATAATTTTGTACGCCTTGAAATTTCCCATAATGTGCAAGAAAATTATCAAACGCTTTCGGCTCATTTGTAACGAGCTGAATATGTAAGCCACTTTTCTGATTACAGTGATCGATTTCTTTTTGGATCAATTGTTTTAAATTTCCTTCCATTGCCTTAGGTAAATAACTTCGAACAGAGTGACGTTCTTTAATCGCTTCTAATAGTGTCATGTAATTCCTCCTTAAATCTTGGATAACCATGCTGATTGGCTGAGTGAACAACTTGATTAATATGTTCAACAAATGCTTGAAATCCATTCCAGCAAGCCGCATCAGCGTCAATATAATAGTAATTTTTTGTGCCAACTCGATATAGGTTAATAAGACCAGCGCGTTTTAATATTTGAAGATGATGGGAGACTGCTGGTCTTGATAAGTGTGTTTTCTTTGTAATTTCAGGAACTCTCATTCCTACGGTATCATATTCTAGGAGCGAGAGAAAAATCTGTTGTCGAGTTTCATCTCCAAGGGCTATAAAGATACTTTGATATTGTTGAAATTCATTGGATAATTGTTTTCTTTGTTTTCTACATTCATTCACAGTATCACCACCAATTTTGTTGAATCGTTTGGTTCTTTAAACCATAACTTTGTACTATTATATCAGATTTTTATTCGTTTGTATGATTGGTAAAGAAAATCGAGACGATTAAAAATTAAAGATTGACAAAAGAAAGAACTTTTACTATAATATTCTTAGTTATATTAATGGATTGTTACTGGTAATGCAGGCTATACCACTTGTTATATGATGACTCATTCGGAGTACACTTATGTTACAAGCGTATAGTCTTTTTTTGGTTGAGCAATAATATAGGTCAATAAATGTTTGATTCCTATGAAACGATTGCTCATAAACATGAGAAATCCAGAAACGATATTTTTCGTGTTTATAAAAAGAGATTTAAGCAAAATCCTAGAAAATATTTTAGGATAGTGACATAAGAAAAAGCTTAGAATGGGGGTGATACTGTATGAAAGTTGTAAAAGTGATCAATAATAATTTAGTGCAATCACAAGATGAAAGAGGACAAGAAGTTCTAGTTATGGGCTGTGGCCTTGGATTTAAGAAAAAGGCTGGAGAAATAATCGAGAAAGAGAAGATTGAAAAAATCTATAAATATGAAGAAAAAGACTATTTAGAGCAGTTAAAATCATTGCTTTCCAAAACGCCATTAGAACACGTCCAAGTTGCCAATGAAATTATTCACTATGCAAAAGTTTCACTTGGAAAAAAATTAAATGAAAATATTTATATCACATTAACCGATCATATTAGCTTTTCGATTCAAAGAGCTAAGAATGGAATCGAGGTAAGTAATGCATTACTTTGGGAGATTAAACGGTTTTATAATCATGAATATCTCGTTGGAAAGGAAGCGCTTAATATAATAGAACGAAGGATTGGAATTCATCTTCCGGAAGATGAAGCTGGATTTATCGCCCTTCATCTAGTCAATGCTTCTATGGACTGCATGGAAATGCGGCAGACGACAGAGATGACCAAAATCATACAAGCGATTGTGAATATTGTGAAATATCATTTTCAAAAAGAATTAGATGAATACTCCTTACATTATGAAAGATTTCTAACGCATTTGAAGTTTCTTGTTAATCGCATTTTAACAGGAATGGAAATCGAAGGAGAAGATACAGAATTTTTGCAAGTGTTAAAACAACAGTATAAGACAGAGTATCAATGTGCATTAAAAGTAAGAGAATATGTAAAAAAAGAATATCATCGAGAGATGACAGAAGATGAATTGGTTTATTTAACCGTTCATATAAAAAGAATCACGATGTAAAAGGATTGTTACGAAAGGCAATACCGAAATGAAGAAAGAGAAATTCGTTTTGGTGTTGCCTTTTTGCGTGGAAGGCATAAGTTAAGCAGAAATGCAGGAATTGAAGGGAGTCATTCCCTTTCATGATAAACAATTATAAATTAAAGGAAGATAGGTAATATGAACTACAAAGATTTAGCCAAAAGTATTTTGGAACTCATTGGTGGCGAAAAAAACATTGCAGGGTTAACCCACTGTGCCACACGATTACGCTTTAACTTAAAAGATGAGAAGAAAGCGAAAACAGAGGAAATAAAGAAATTAAAAGGTGTTATGGGTGTTGTAAGCAGTGGCGGACAATATCAGATTATTATTGGAAGTGATGTAGCCAGCGTCTATAAACCATTGGTAGAATTAGCCAATATTCAAGATGGGGCTCAAAGCAGCGACCAAGAGGGTGGAGAGAAAAAGAGCCTTGGCGCAAGAGCCATCGATACGCTTTCAGGAATTTTTACACCGATTCTTCCAGCGCTTACTGCCGCTGGTATGTTAAAGGCGGTGCTTTCCTTATTAGTTGCATTTAAATTAGTAAGCTCTGAACAACAAAGCTATCAGATTTTAAATTTTATGGGCGATGCGACTTTTTATTTCTTGCCGATTTTGCTGGCGAATTCAGCAGCCAAGAAATTTAAGTGTAATCCATATTTAGCAATGATGTTAGGTGGAATTTTATTGCACCCAAATTTCATTAACATGGTAACAGCAACAAAAGAAGCGGGCGAATCTATCGCATTGTTTGGTATTCCAATTTATCAAGCAAGTTACTCTTCTTCTGTTATTCCAATTATTTTAGCCGTGTGGTTTATGTCATTAGTGGAACCGATTGCGGATAAAATATCACCAAAAGCTATTAAGTTTTTCTCAAAACCTTTGATTACGATTTTAGTAACAGGAGTTGTGACACTTGCAGCGTTAGGACCAGTTGGATATATTATTAGTAATTATATTGCAGATGGCTTGCGCGCAATGGAAAATTATGGTTGGGTCGTAACGACAGTTTTAGGTGCATTATTCCCATTACTTGTTATGACAGGAACTCATTATGCGATTATTCCAGTTGGTATCAATAACCGTATGACGCTTGGATATGATACAATGATTTATCCAGGAAACTTAGCATCTAATATTGCACAAGGTGGAGCTGCATTTGCAGTTGGTGTAAAAAGTAAAGTATCTGATATTAAACAATTGGCATTTTCAACAGGAATCACAGCTGTCTGCGGTATTACAGAACCAGCATTATATGGAGTAAATGTAAGATTCCGCACTCCTCTTTATGCAGCTATGATCGGCGGTGGTGCTGGTGGATTCTTTACAGGACTTATGGGTGTTCGAAACTATGCAGGAGGTTCACCAGGACTTTTAACACTTCCAAGCTATATTGGAGAAGATACTTTAAAAAGTCTTTACTTTGCAATTATCGGTTCTGCAATCGCATTTGTTGTTTCCTTTGCTGTTTCTTATATTTTATATAAAGATCCAAAGGAAGAACTTGCAAAACAGGTAGAAGAGAGCAAAGCATCAGAAGTGGTTGAGAAAAAAGAAGAAACAGTGAGCCAAAAATCTGAAACAGGAGCGAATGTATATGCACCAGTAACCGGAAAGGCAGTGCCATTATCTGAAGTCAATGATCCAACATTTGCAGAAGAAATTTTAGGAAAAGGGGTCGCAATTATTCCAGAAGAAGGAATTGCAGTTTCACCAATTGATGGAACAGTCGTGAATATTTTTGATACATTACACGCAATCGGTTTAAAATCAGATGATGGAGTGGAAGTATTAATTCACATCGGACTTGATACGGTAAAACTTGGAGGAAAACATTTTAAAGCCATTGCAAAATCAGGCGATCGAGTAAAAGTTGGCGCACCGTTAGTAGAATTTGACATTGATAAAATTAAAGAAGAAGGATATGATGTTATCACTCCGGTTATCATTAGCAATTCATTTGAATATGGAACGGTGTTAAGCATTGATGGACAACATGTAGGAGCAGGAGAGGAATTAATAAAAGTAATTCAATAAAATTCGATAAAGAAAATCATATGGTATAGACAATCGAAGTTTTAGAAAACTCCTTGCGATACGATGATGAAGAATGATAAGATGAACATGATAAAGAAAAAGCATTGAGAACAGGAACGTTCTAGTGGTATCAAGAGGTGCAGATGCAGCAGCTAGAAAAGCATCTGTGCCTTTTGTCACATTTGTTATGAAAATTTCATGAAAAAATTCGCATCAGAAAGATTGCTTGGAAAAATAAAAAATAGAGTAAGAAAAGAAAGGAACGTACAATGAGTGGTTTAAGAAAAGATTTCTTATGGGGCGGTGCAACAGCAGCAAACCAATGTGAAGGTGGATATTTGGAAGGAAAAAAAGGGCTTGGAACCGTAGATGTCATTCCATGGGGAGCAAATAGAAGAGCCGTGATGGAAGGAACCATGGACTATCATACATTGCCGAAAGATTCGTATTATCCATCTCATGAGGCAATTGATTTTTATCATCATTGGAAAGAAGATATTGCATTGATGGCAGAGATGGGATTTAAATGCTATCGTTTTTCCATTGCATGGTCAAGAATCTTTCCAACTGGAGAAGAAAAAGAGCCAAATGAGGAAGGAATTGCATTTTATGAGGCAATTATCGATGAATTATTAAGCTATCAGATCGAGCCTGTCATTACGATTTGTCATTTTGATGTTCCACTTGCTTTGGAAGAAAAATATGGATCATGGAGAAATCGTGCTTTAATCGATTGTTATTTAAAATACTGTCAGGTGTTATTTACAAGATTCAAAGGAAAAGTAAAATATTGGCTGACTTTTAATGAGATAAATATGCTTATGCATCTTCCATTTATGGGAGCGGGAATTCGTTTTCAGGAGGGAGAAAATCAAGAAGCAATTAAGTATCAAGCTGCCCATCATGAGTTGGTGGCATCAGCTCTTGCGACAAAATTAGCTCATGAGATTGATCCCGATAACCAAGTTGGCTGTATGCTGGCGGCTGGACAATTCTATCCACTGACTTGTAATCCAGATGACGTCTGGGAAGCTATGAAAAAAGATAGAGAAAATTATTTCTTTATCGATGTGCAATCAAGAGGCGCATATCCAGCTTATGCAAAAAAGAAGCTAGAGAGAAATGGAATTCAAATTCAGATGGAAGAAGGCGACGAAACGATTTTAGCAGAAAATACAGTTGATTTTATTGCTTTTAGTTACTATGCTTCCAGATTAACAAGTGCGGATCCAAATGCCGGAGCATCAACCGGTGGAAATGTTATTAAATCTTTGAAAAATCCATATTTAAAGGCAAGCGAATGGGGCTGGCAAATCGATCCTCTTGGACTTCGTATTACAATGAATTCCCTTTATGATCGCTATCAAAAACCTTTGTTCATTGTAGAAAATGGATTAGGAGCGGTTGATGAAATAAAAGAAGACGGTACCATTGACGATGAATATCGCATCAATTATTTAAGTGCTCATATTGAAGAAATGATACATGCAGTTGAAGAAGATGGAGTTGATTTAATTGGATATACGCCATGGGGCTGGATTGATTTAGTCAGCGCATCAACCGGAGAAATGAAAAAAAGATACGGATTTGTCTATGTCGATAAAGACAACGAAGGAAAAGGAACATTAAAAAGAATTCCAAAGAAATCCTTTGACTGGTATCGCCAAGTGATTGCTACCAATGGAGAAAGTGTAAAAAATAGAAAGAAATAATAGGCAAACAATCGATAGAAAATCATCTAAAACAATTCAAAATCATTTCAAATAATGTATACAACAGTGAGCTTTGTTTTTGCTCATTGATTTGTGTACAATATTGATGAAGATACTGTTGGAGCTGGTGTACGAAATAAGTAGTGCACAGCTCCTTTTTTGTTAGAGCAAGGTTCTGTTTTCTAGTGTTTCGTGTTCCACAAAATGAAACTTTGGGAAACGGAGAAATTACTTACATCTATTCATATTTCCAAGATAGACATGACTAATGAAAAAAACAAGAAAGAAGAAAATGAAAAAATAATTTAAAAAATTTGTTGACAATTATTTTGTCGTATGATAGGATACTCTATGTTGTCAGTAAGACAACTGCGGAAAAGTAATGAAAAA
>Cebus_capucinus_imitator_PRJNA485217_SSR105__coassemble_540_pt1 | contig 14953 bp, 10 predicted proteins | sample Cebus_capucinus_imitator_PRJNA485217_SSR105__metabat2_low_PE_004 | metagenome-assembled genome bin Cebus_capucinus_imitator_PRJNA485217_SSR105
AATGTCCTTTGTTAGCTATACTAACCATAATCACTCAGGATTCCGAGAGATTATAATCTATTTTAAACTTTTTTCTAATGTACGATTTCCACTAAAGATTTCTAAATGAACAGATCCGAAACATCTGATGATTGATTTCCTCTTATCTTCATTTTATAATGTATCAGAAAATAAATCAACACGTTGTTCAAATAAGGAGGAGATACTATCAGTTACATAGAAGTTATTCATAGTTACAAACGATATAAAACAGGCGAAGTAGAAATTATTGCTAACAATGATGTGAATTTTTCCATTGAAAAAGGAGAATTAGTCATTATCTTAGGAAGTTCTGGTGCTGGAAAATCCACAGTATTGAATATTTTAGGTGGAATGGATACCAACGATGAAGGAAATATTATTATCGACGGAAAAGATATCTCCCATTACACCATGAAACAGTTGACAGCTTATCGACGCAATGACGTAGGATTTGTTTTTCAATTTTACAATTTAGTTTCCAATTTAACCGCCAAAGAAAATGTAGAATTGGCATCGGAAATCGTAAAAAATGCAATGGATCCCATACAAGTGTTAAAAGATGTTGGACTCGAAAAAAGAATTGACAATTTTCCAGCCCAGATGTCTGGTGGAGAACAACAGCGTGTGGCCATCGCTCGTGCCGTTGCAAAAAATCCAAAAATCCTATTATGCGATGAACCAACAGGGGCACTTGATTACAACACAGGTAAACAAGTGCTACAAATTTTACAAGATATGAGCCGAAAAAAAGGGGCAACCGTTATTATTGTAACCCATAATGCCGCCATCGCTCCTATCGCAGATCGCGTCATTCATATGCACGATGCTAGAGTCAAAGAAATAAAAATCAATGAATATCCACAAAAAATAGCAGAAATTGAATGGTAGGTGACAATCATTGAAGAAAAAAGCATTAAAAAAAGATATGTCCCGCTCACTAACCCATTCCTTTGGAAGATTCTTTTCTATTTTTGGCCTAATGGCCATCGGTTCTTTTGCATTGGTTGGACTAAAAGTTACAAGTCCTGATATGAAAGCAACATCTACCCATTATTTTAAACGACTTCATCTAGCGGATCTTTCAGTGATCAGTGATTATGGTCTAAATCAAGACGATCAGCAAGTGTTAAATGAAGCAAAAGGTATTGATAAAATCGAATATGGCTATTTAAAAGACGCTGTCATAAAAAATACAACGAAAAGTATTCGTATCTTTTCAACACCAAATGACATTTCAAAACCTCAATTAGTATCTGGAACTCTCCCAAGTAAGAAAAACGAAATCGCTATTTCTTCTAACTATCAAGAAGACTATGCCATAGGCGATGAGATTGTATTTTGGGAGAAAGCCGATAGTTCTGGCAATAAAGTGCTAACAAGGCATACATTCAAAGTAGTTGGTTATGTCAACACCCCTGAAATCATTTCTACCAACATGGGACAGACAACAGCTGGTAGTGGTAAACTTGAAGGATATGCCTTTGTCAATTCAGATGTCTTTGATTCCGATGTTTACATGATGACTCGCATTACCTATAAAGATACAAAAGAACTTGACCCTTATTCAAAAGAATATAGCAATGCCATTCAAGCTCATAAAGAGGAACTGGAAACCTTATTACAAAATCAACCCTCCATTCGTCTAGCCAAGATCAAACAAGAAGCACAAGAAGAGATTGATAGCGGTCAAGAAAAAATCAATGATGCAAAAGCCGAATTAAACGATGCAAAAAAACAACTACAAAAGGCAAAAAAACAGTTGACCGATGGAAAAAAAGAAATTGCTAATAAACAAAAAGAGTTCGATGAAACAATAGCAAAAGCTGAGCAACAATTAATCGATGCTGAGCAACAAATAAAAACAGCAGAATCTTCTATGAACAAGCAAATAGAAGAAAAAGAACAAGAGTTACAAGTCAAACAAACCGAATATGAACAAGGCATTACAACACTGAATGAGAAAAAACAAGAATTAGCAAAAGTGGAAGCCTCTATACAGGAAGCCCAATTAAAATTGGATACGACAAAAACACAGTTAGAAGAAGGAAAGGCAAAGTATCAAGAAGGAATCGATAATCTCAATCAAACAATTACGGGAATCAATCAACAGTTACAAAGCTCTGTTATTTCAGAAGAAGAACGTGTCGTATTGACCAACCAACGAATGGCATTACAGGAACAGTTGACAAAGACACAAGAAGAACAAACACAATTTCTTAAAGAAACATATGAACCAACCCTTTTAAAAATCACAAGCAGTCAATCAGAAATTGATCAAAAGAAAAAAGAATTGACAAGTGCTAAGAAAACAATCGAAAAAAACGAACAACAATTGGCATCTGCAAAACAACAGCTCGATTCTGCCAAGAAACAAATAGAAGAAGCGAAAGAACAAGGAGAACAACAGTTATCAGAGAAAAAAGCAGAGCTTGTTGCCGCCAAAACAGAACTTGCCACTCAAAAGAGCCTTGGAGAACAACAACTAAAAGAGGCAAGACAGACTTTAGAAGAAAAACAACAAGAATATGAAGAGAAACAAAAAGAATATGAAGAAAAAGAACAAGAAGCCAACAAAGAGATAAAAGCAAAAGAAGAAGAACTACAAGATGCCCAAAACACTCTTGACTCTTTAGAAAACCCTGTATATTCCATCAGTTCAAGAAGAGAAACACCTGGATCCGATGGATATAAAATTTATAATACAGTTGCTGATATTATTGAATCATTGGCTAATATTTTTCCAATCTTTTTATATTTTATTGCTGCCCTTGTTACCTTCACCACTATGACACGTTTTGTAGATGAAGAGAGAACAAATTCTGGAACATTAAAAGCACTTGGATATTCCGATAAAGATATATGGTCAAAGTTCACCAATTATGGGTTTATCGCCAGTCTAAGCGGTTCCATCATAGGGATTGTATTAGGGCATATCACTTTACCACTCATTGCACACAACGCCTATCGAGATGGCTTTATCCTTCCAAACATAGAACTCCATTTCTATCTTGGCATTACTATTATCGCTTTGATCCTATCTTTTATAAGTGCAGTGGTACCAGCCTATCTTGTTGCCATGCGTGAATTACAGGAAAAACCTTCTCTTTTACTATTGCCAAAAGCCCCTGTTTCTGGTTCTAAAATTTGGCTTCAACATATCACTCCAATCTGGAACCGAATGAGCTTTACCCATAAAGTAACCGCCCGCAATATTTTCCGATATAAAAAGAGAATGTTTATGACAATCTTTGGTGTTTGTGGATCCGTTGCTCTTTTATTTACAGGATTTGGTGTGAAGAATTCGATTTCTGGAATTAATGAACGACAGTTTGGCAACATCATTCAATATGATCTCATCGCATTGAAAAATAGTAATCTAAGTACAAAGGAAGAAAAATCCATTGATTCTCTTCTACAATCCGATACAATAAAACAACATACGTCGGTTCATTTTGAGGAAATGTCGGTAGTAGCTGGAAAAAACAACGATAAACAGACAATCAATTTAATCGCAACGGATAAAGAAGAACAGTTAAAAGACTATATCCATTTATTTGATCGAAAGAGTGGGCAATCCTTAGACTTAAATGCAGATGGTGTCATTATTTCTGAACGATTGGCAAAATTATTATCTGCGGAAGCTGGTGATACGATAGAAGTTCAAAATAAAAATGGAGATACCATTAAAATGCAAGTTCAAGGGATTACAGAAATGTATATGGGACATTTTATTTTCATGAATCAAGAAACCTATGAAACGATCTATCAGAAATCTTACGAGGAAAATGGATATTTAGTTAATTTAAAAGAAAGCACCATTTCCAATACAGAAGAAGTGGCAGCAAAGTTTATGAATAATAGTGGAATTCAAGGTGTTGTACAAAACACAGGAATCAAAACACAAATCGATAGCATTGTAGAATCGCTCAATACCATTATGGGAGTTCTCATTATCGTGGCTACTTTACTAGCCATTGTTATTCTTTATAACTTAACCAATATCAATGTATCCGAACGAATTCGTGAATTATCCACCATTAAAGTATTGGGATTTTATAATAACGAAGTAACCTTGTATATTTATAGAGAAACCATGATATTATCTCTCTTAGGTATTCTTGTAGGATATGGAGCTGGTATTTTACTCCATAGCTATATCATTAACTCTGTTGCGCCAGATAATGTGATGTTTAATCCAGCTTTGCATAGCAACAGCTTTTTTATCCCAACACTCATTATTATACTCATTTTAGTTATATTAGGCTTCCTTGTAAACAGGCGACTGAAAAATGTAGATATGTTGGAAGCACTAAAGTCAGTAGAATAATGTAAGATCACTATTGAGCATAAATACACTCCAAAGCTCGTTGTCTTTGTGTAAAGGATCATAAAAAAGATGGAATTAACTAAAATCGTTGATTCCATCTTTTTTCATCGTCTTTAACGACGTCCTTCTTTACGAAAACGCTCTAATTCCTCTTTTGTTGGGAGATCTTCGTTATCGCTGCTCACCATAACTTGCATGGAGCCGATAGCATTTCCTCGATCCGCCATCTCCTCTAACGAACCGCCTTCTAAATATCCGCTCAATACCCCCACTGCAAATCCATCGCCTGCGCCGACAGTATCGACCACTTCTTTTACCGGATAGCCTGCGTAATATCCCTCTTCTTCTTTATTTCTTGCATAGGCACCTTTTGCTCCTAATTTTACAACGACTGTTTTTGCGCCATGATTCAAGTAATATTCCGCAATCTTCTCAGGATCATCGCTTCCCATTAAAATCTTTCCTTCTCCGATTCCAGGCAATACAATATCCGCTTTTGATGCCAGATCGTTAATGGTGCGAATCATCGCACTTTTGCTTTCCCATAGACTTTCTCGTAAATTTGGGTCAAAGGATACGATCATATTATTTTCTCTCGCTTTTTCTATAATGTGATAGACCGCGTTTCTACTACTTAAAGAAAGCGCTGGTAAGATCCCTGTAATGTGCAATAATCTTGCCCCTGAAAAATCAATGGATTCCACATCTTCTTCTGTGATACAAGACGCTGCACTATTTTTTCTCAAATAATAAACAGCTGGATCCCCTTCTTTTACATGGTTTTTCCATTGGAAACCAGTTGGTCGTTCTTTATCACGAATAATCTTTGTATGGATTCCTTCGTCTTCTAATTTGGCTTCAATATAGTCGCCAAACGGATCCATTCCTAATCGAGTTGCATAAGTAACTTGATACCCCAATCTCGTTAAACCGATAGCAACATTGACTTCCGCACCTGCTAATAATCTTGTAAACTCCGTCGCCTCTGCTAGACTTCCCTCTTCTTTTGCTGCAAATAACGCCATTGGCTCTCCAAATAAAATTACATCTGATGGCATTTTATTCTCTTCCTCCTACTCAATCCATTCATGCTCAAACTTGTTATGAGAAAAAGACTGCATTCAATAAAATCTCACTTTATTGCAATCCAGCCTTCTTCTCTTTTATTTTTGCTTATAACTATTTCTTATAATTAAAATCTGGAATCTGTGTCCATCTATGTTTAAAGTAATGAGCCGCTAATTTTGGCTTTCTATCTCTTGTAAAGAGACCTTTTTTATTTCCTTGCACACGAAGTAATCCTTGGCTTGTGGCAAAGTCTGCAAAGTTCCATACTTGTTCTCCGGCAACGATATCATATTCATCAAATACTTTATGATACATTTCATAGTATTCTACCTGATATTCTTCTGTATAGAGAACTGGAGTTGTATCATGGAATCCCATAACAGTATCTGCACCGTATTCAGTAAATACAACTGGTTTTCCAAGCTCTTTCCAAATCTCTAATTCTTTGCGAAGAGCAGATTCTCCTCTTTCTAAATCCGCAGTCTGTGTATACCAACCGAAGTAGCGGTTTAAGCAAATAACGTCGCTTAACTCTCTTGTACAATCTTTTTCCGGTGGTGCAAGCTGAACGCTCACTAATGTACAAGGACGTTTCTGTGGATCCAATTCTCTCGCTAAATCATAAAGTGGTTTAAAGTAATCATAAGCCCCTTCGCTATAAGAGTCAGGCTCATTGGCAATGCTCCACATAACAACACAGGCATGGTTTTTATCTCTCGCAATTAACTCACGAATGACATCTTTATGATGTTCCTGTGTTTGTACTCCATGTTCTTTGTCAAACGTAGAGATCTTTTGACCGTTGAAGTTGGCTCCGCCGCCGAATTCAAGGTTTACTCCAACCGCTGTTGTTTCATCAATCACGACGATTCCTTCTTCATCACAAAGGCGCATCATTTCCTCACTGTATGGATAGTGGCTTGTACGGAAGCTGTTTGCCCCTTGCCATTTCATAAGAGAAATATCTTTTGTATTCATTGGAAGATTGATTCCACGTCCATTTGGGAATGTATCTTCATGTTTTCCATATCCTTTAAAATAAAATGGTTTTTCATTAATTAAGAAGTGATGTCCTTCCACTCGAACAGTACGAACACCATATGGAAGTGTATACACATCATCTTTAAATGTTACTTTTACATTATATAAATAAGCATTTAATGGCTGCCATAAATGCACATTTTCTACTTTTAATACGCCAGTTGTTCCTTCGCTTTTCGCAACTAAGTTTCCTTCTGCGTCAAACATTTCTACAAGACAAGCACCTTCACCAACTGTATCCACAGAGTAGATCACATTTGCGTCAGCTCCATTTACTTCTGGAACAAGAGTAATATCCGCAATGTATTCCTTTGGTGTTGTGTAGATTTTCACTGGACGTGTAATTCCACAATAGTTAAAGAAGTCAAAGTTTGGATTGTTCTGAGGTTTTACTGGCCCTTCTGATGTATCTTCCATGCCAAGAGAACCTCCGAGTATATTGTTCTTTCCTCCAACCGGAAGAGTTGTATAATCAATGACATTATCCACTGCAATTGTTAATAAATCATCATTTCCTGTTACTTTCTCTGTAATTTCCACTTCAAAAGGAAGAAATCCCCCTTTATGTTCACAAATCATTTCACCGTTTAAGTAAACTCTCGCATGATGAGTGATTGCGTCCATACGGAGCATAACTCTTTGTGACTGTAACATTTTTGGCACTGCAATCGTTCTCTGATAGAATACCCAACCATAATGATCGCGGAAATCAATCCCTTCTTTTAAATCATTATAAGAAGCTGGTACTGGCATTGTCATTGGTTGTTCCAATTTTCTTGTATACCACTCTTCTGTAAATCCATTTCCATTATCTAATTTAAAATCCCATACTCCGCTTAAATCCATTACTAAACGAGATGATGTTCCGATAGAATATAACATTTTTACTCCTCCTTTGTTCAATCCTAATCTAGTTATACTATACTTCAGTTGTATACAAGTGTCAATGTGACATCTTATTTTCCTCTCTTTTTCACAGAAATCATTCCTCTTTTTTGTAAAAAATGACGAGGAAAAAATTGGAAATAATGCTCATACTTTTCTTCCACACGCAAAAGAGGCTGCTGTAAAAAACACCCAGTATACTGGTTCGTTTTTTACAACAGCCTCTTGGAGGAGTCTATGTCTTATATAGACATTTTGTTTGATTGCTTGAATGGATTTTATCTAAGAGCGATTCATTTCTTAGATAATGGAGTATTTCGGGAATTTCCCTTTGCTTATCTTCTGTCGTGTTGTTTTCTTGTTTACATACACTATTCTATCAGATTTCCGCTAAAAATACATTGCATTTCGCTCTTGCTTATTTGCATTTTGACTTCATTTTTGTTATGCTATAAGAAGAAATTCAAATCGATTTGCATAATAACTCTATTTCTCGGAAAAAAGGAGGATTTTCATTGAAAAAACACGAAAAACTATTGGTTGACCAGATGAAATACGAAAAGAAATATAGCACAGAAAATGGTCTTCACTATGAACTTCACTGCCATGATCAATATGAAATCAACTATATTTTAGGAGGAGATGTCGTCTTCCTTATGGAGGGAATGGAATTCTGCCCTCAGCCAAATAGCGTGCTTCTTATCGCTCCTCACAAGTTTCACGGTCTTTACACAATCTCTGAACGGCCTTATATTCGCTACCAGATCCATTTCTATCCCGATGTGCTGACAGAGGAGGAACAACAGATGCTATTGCTTCCATTTAACAAGGAAAACGTTATGTTCTGTAATGCCGATCGCTTTCACTTAGATCACTATATGGAAGCCATCGATGACTGCCAAATTTTAGATAGTTGGCTCTTAGATATTGCAATTCGTTCACGATTAGTCTCTCTTTTATCGCAACTAAATGCAATATCAGCCTCCGCAATTAACGGAGCAGAAATCGATCCAATCGCCCGTGAGATCTTAATGTATATCAATGAACACCTTACGGAACCCCTTCGTGTGGAAGAGATCGCCCGTGAGTTTTTCATGAGCAAAAATTACTTAACAAAGATTTTCCGCAAGTTGACTGGAACGACCGTAGCCAACTATATTTTGCACAAACGACTTTCCATCGCCAAAGGACTGATTCAGGCCGGAACACCAGCTACAACCGCTTCGTTGCAGTCTGGATTTCCTGAATACTCGACGTTTTATCGAAATTATAAGAAAATTTTTGGTCACTCGCCAAATGAAAAATCGGAATAACTTTTAAAGCAAAAAGGAAGGAAACAAGGTCATCGAATGATTTCCCTATTTCCTTCCTTATCTATTTTATACTTAGGAGTTTCAGATTTTATTATATCAAAAGAAGTTTTATTTTATAAAATGTCATTTCTCAACAAAAAATAGAATGTGCTTATTATTTTGAACGAATGTCAGCAACTAATTTTACAGCTTCTGCTGTCATCGCTTTGATTTCATCAAAATTACCGGCTTCTACTAACTCGCCTTTTACCATCCAGCTTCCGCCACAAGCAACAATTTTGCTGTTGCTTAAATAAGATTCAAGATTCTTTGCATTGACGCCGCCAGTTGGCATAAATTTTACATTTGTATAAGGAGCTGCTAATGCTTTAATTGTGTTAACACCACCAAATTGTTCTGCTGGGAAGAATTTAATTACTTCTAACCCTCTTTTTACAGCCTGTGCCACTTCAGATGGTGTAATGCAGCCTGGATATACAGGAATGTTTTTCTCTAAACAATAGTCAACAATTTCTGGATCAAAACCAGGGCTTACGATAAATTTAGCGCCTGCTTCGACAGCGCGATCCACTTGTTCTACTGTTAATACTGTTCCGGCACCTACTACCATCTCTGGGTGAGCTTCTGTCATAAGACGAATGGACTCTGCTGCTGCTTCTGTACGGAATGTAACTTCAGCACCAGGAAGTCCACCTTCACATAAAGCATCTGCAAGAGGTTTTGCATCTTCTGCTTTGTTTAATACAACAACTGGTACTACACCTAACTTCGCAATTTGTTCTGTTATTGTACTCATGTTCATTACCTCCAATGTTATTTTCACACTTGTATATTGCATAATTTTACAAAAATTCTGTTTCTTGAAAATTATACACCTTACAATTAAAAAGTCAATAGTTTAATCAAAACTTATATACAAGCTATTCTTTTTCTTCTTGTTGAAATCGAACAAAAAATAGCCCTTCGTCCAACTGTTTTAATTGTTCTACTCCCTGATGAAGCTCCAATGTGGAAACTTGATTCACCGGATAATAAGACAATCCATCTAAACGCTCCACATCTCCTACATGGTTTCCAAACACATTTCTCACGTCTTGCTCTTCTAAATTCGTTCTTAAAATATAGTCCTTGATTACCGCGGTATAACAGAATTCGATCTGCTTTGAGAAGTCAAAGGCTGTCTCATCTTCCCCTTCTAAAATATCGATCATATCCTGTACAATGGCATTGGCAGTTGGAAGCATTCCGGCTCCTTGTCCATAGAATTTCAACTCACCAATGGTCGTTCCTGTCACACTTCCTAAGTTAAAATTATCCGGTACACAAGCCTCCATGGAATGTTTCGAAAATGCCACTGGTTCCACACAGCAGCTAAGCGCTTCTCCCTGTCTTTTTGCCTCTGCAATACAGCGAATTACTTTTCCTTTGGAACGGAAATATTCAATATCGGTTTTTACAATATTTCGAATTCCGAACACCGGAAAATTCTCCGGAGTAATGCAATCATAGGCAAGAGAAGTCGTAATCTGTAATTTATTGGAAATATCGATTCCATCGATGTCCGCTGACGGATCGTGTTCTGCATAGCCAAGTTTTTGCGCCTGCTTTAAGGCAACATCAAACTCAATGCGATCTTTATACATACGATCTAAAATATAATTTGTTGTGCCATTGAAAATACCGTGAAAATCCGACACATCATCAATGCGCTTTACTTTCTCAACAGAGCGAATCCATGGAATTCCTCCTCCAGTCGACGCCTCAAACAAAAATTGAACGTTGTTTTCTTTCGCCACTTGAAGGAATTCCCGCAAATGGGCGGCAACTACTTTTTTATTGGCAGTCACTACATGTTTTTTCGCCTTTAACGCTTGAATAATCATGCTATAAGCTGGCTCTAATCCCCCTAACACCTCTACAACAACATCTACTTCTTTATCTTGTAGGATTGTGTCGAAATCATCACACATCTCCGGAAGAACTTTCTCTTTTCCTTTTCGAATCCATATATAGGAAACGGAAATCTGTCTTGTATAAGTGGTTGCTTTTTTGCTAATAATCTCATATACACCCTTTCCAATTGCCCCAAATCCTAAAACTGCTACTTTCATTTCCTTTTCTCCCTTCCTGATCGATTTCATTATTAAATAAGGTAAGACTTTCCTCTTACCTTCATACAAATTGTTTTTTGTCCAAAAATCATTGCTTTTTTCAAATGAAATATGAATGATTATAACATATTTTTCTATATTTTTTCATTAAAAGCAAATTTTATTTTCCTTTTTCCATAAAATCATTAAAATAATTTTGTTATTTTGCCTATATTTTTTTGTAAATCTTTACTTTAATAAGCAATATTTTAAAATTATTTTGCTAGTAAACAAAAATCATATACAATAATTCTTGTATTTAATACACAATCCTTTTCTTTTGTTCAAAGCTTTTTTCGTCTTTTTTACTTAAATTCATTAATTCTCTACTGTGTTAAATTTTTGTCGTTTTTCAAAAAACACTTGTATTTATATTGCGGACATTGTATCATGGTATTTACTATAATGCAAGGAGAAAAGGTGAGATGATGAAAATTTTTTTTAATAGTACAAGAAATAAAACTCTTCATTCTTCTGTAAAAGAAGCGATTTTACAAGGACTTGCTCCTGACGGCGGACTTTATGTATCGGAAGGACTCGGCACAACAAAACTAGATTTAGAGAGCTTACTTTCTATGAGCTATGAAGAAATGGCTCCTATAATTTTATCTGCTCTTCTTCCCGGCTTTACAAAGGAAGAGCTAAACACCGCTGTTTCCAATGCCTATGGAACTTCTTTTTCCACCAAAGAAGTAACTCCTGTTATTTCCATTGATCACGGTAACAACTATTTATTGGAACTTTTCCACGGGCCAACTTCTGCATTTAAAGACGTGGCACTTCAAATGCTCCCACAATTGATGTCTCTTTCTTTAAACGACCACCTGGACAAACAAGTGATGATTTTGGCTGCTACAAGCGGGGATACGGGAAAAGCTGCCCTTTGTGGATTTCAAGATGTTCCTAGAACCGGAATTTTAGTTTTCTATCCAAAAGACGGTACAAGCACAATTCAGCGACTTCAGATGGCGACACAAGAAGGAGAAAATACGGGCGTATGCGCTTTAATTGGAAATTTTGATGATGCCCAATCAAAAGTAAAGGAATTGTTCCATGCGCCTTCTCTTCAAGCTCTTTGCCATGAGAAAAACCTCTTATTCTCCAGTGCCAACTCCATCAATATTGGACGGTTAGCACCACAGGCGGTATATTATTTCTATTCCTATATGCAGCTTGTGAAACAAGGCGCCATCGAGCTTGGCGACGCCATCGATTACTGTGTTCCAACCGGTAACTTTGGTGATATTTTAGCAGGTTATTATGCGAAGTTGTTAGGACTTCCGATCCATAAGTTAATTGTCGCTTCCAATGAAAATAATGTGTTGACAGATTTCTTTACAACTGGTACTTATAATCGTCTTCGCCCATTTCATAAAACACTTTCTCCATCGATGGACATTTTAATTTCCAGCAATTTAGAACGTCTTTTATATTATATGAGCGGCAAAGATGATGCTTATACGGCAGAGCTTATGAATTCCTTAAAGGAAACGGGATCTTATACGGTTACTCCTGATTTATTAGACCAGTTACAACAACAATTTTTTGCTGGATATTGCACTGATGAACAGTGTAAAGAAATCATTCGCACCGTTTATGAACAACAGCAGTATGTATTAGATCCTCACACCGCTGTCGGATACTATGTCATGCAACAATATCAAAAAGAACAGACAAAACGCCCTTGTGTTCTCCTTTCTACGGCAAGCCCTTATAAATTCAGCAACCAAGTATATGAAGCCATCACTGGCACTCGTCCTGATGTTGATGAATTTACATATATGGAATTGCTGTCAAAAGCGACCAATACAGAGATTCCAGCGAATCTTGCTAATTTAAAAGAAAAACCAATTCTTCATCAAACCGTTGTTACAAAAGAAGAAATGGAAGATTATGTATTAACAAAGACATCAAAGCTATTAAAATAATTTTATCACTCAGAAAGGAGAATTGAATTCCTATGTTTCTTGTAAGTGTACCTGCCACAAGTGCAAATGTAGGCGCCGGCTTTGATTGCCTCGGTCTCGCTCTTTCTATGCGTGGCAATTTTACATTTCGACCTCTTGAACACGGTCTTGTCATCAAGGGTTGTGATCCAAAATATTGTACGAAAGATAACCTTGTTTATCTCGCATTTGAACGGACAATGAATTTCATTGGGACACCTATCTCCGGTGTTGAAATCACCATTGACTGCGCGATTCCTTTACAACGAGGTCTTGGAAGCAGCGCTGCCTGTATCGCCGCAGGTGCATTTGGTGCCAATGCGTTGTCTGGCTTTCCATTATCGAAAGAAACTCTCTTTGCCATTTGTACGGAAATGGAAGGGCACCCCGATAACGTGGCTCCTGCTATCTTCGGCGGTCTTACCCTTTCTTTTATGAATGGGGATTCTCCAATTGCAGTCCCTTATTCCGTCCATGAATCACTCCATTTTATGGCAGTTGTACCGGAGACGACGATCTCAACGAACGAGGCGAGAACGATTCTTCCAAAACAGCTTTCCTATCAAGACGCCGTCTTTAATATCGGACATTGCGCCGCCTTTTTAAAAGGATTGGAAACAGGAAATGCAGATTTAATTCGTTTGGCAGCCGGAGATCGCCTTCATGAGCCATACCGAAAGCAATTAATTCCTGAGTATGACCGAGCTGCTCAGCTATGTGAGCAGTATCAAGCCCTTTCTCTTCTCATCAGCGGAAGCGGATCAACCCTTTTAATGATCAGTGATACAGAGGAATGTCTAAGGAATATCGAACAGCAGTTACAGAGAGAGTTCCCTTCCATCACTTGCCATTTTCTTTGCGTGGAACAGGAAGGAACGATTGTAACAGAACAATCGCCCAACGAATAATACACAAACAGGGACTGTCGGGAAATAAAAGTTTTATACAACATATAAAATCTGATTCTAATAATCACAACGATATGTTGATAAATTTTTATACTTCCCGACAGTCCCTGTTTCTTATCTCGTATTTTTTATCTCTTATGATACTTTATTATGAAATTTTACGATATTTTTGTTGCTCCCCTCCTTGTTTTAAAAGGCTACAAAACACTAGGAAAAAGAAACATCAATTCTCATTATCGATAAATTGAAATGGCACTGCCTGATAGACGTAATAGTTTAGCCAATTTGTATACAAGCAATTGGAATTGGCTCTCCACACCAATTCTGGTATCATAGACGGATCATCATTTTCATAATAATTCTTTGGCACATCAGGGCTTAAATTACGATTTACGTCTCTTCGATACTCCTGATCCAATGTCATGCGATCATATTCGGAATGACCTGTCACAAAGATCCTTCTTCCCCCATCTCCAATGATAATATAGCTTCCTGCCTCTTCACTTCTTGCAATGACATTTAAATGTTCATTTTTTTCCACGGCTTCTTCGTCAATTCCTGTATACCGAGAATGTGGCGCATAGAAAATGTCGTCCATTCCTCTGGCAATCAGCACTTTTCTATGGAGCAATGTATGTTTATAGACACCGCTTAATTTTTCTTTTAATAAAACCTTATGAATCCCATAATGATAGTAAAGCCCCGCTTGCGCTCCCCAACAAATATGGAAGGTGCTATATACATTTGTCTTAGACCACTCCATAATATTTTTCAATTCTTCCCAATAATTAACTTCTTCAAAAGGCATTTGCTCCACCGGCGCCCCTGTGATAATCATACCATCAAATTTTTGTTCCTTGATCTCTGAAAATGTTTTGTAATGTTTATTAAGATGAGAAGCTGATGTATTTTTTGATATATGAGTTTCCATATGACAAAACGTAACATCGATTTGCAACGGCGTATTAGAAAGCATACGGAGCAATTGCAGCTCTGTCTCTTCTTTTGTTGGCATCAAGTTTAAAATCACAATGCTAAGGGGACGGATATCTTGTGAAATGGCTCGACTCTCGTCCATTACAAAAATATTCTCATCTTCTAAAATTGCTTTTGCTGGTAAATCTGTTTGTACTTTAATGGGCATTTTTCTTCTCCTTTTATTATAACTATAAATTTTTTCTATCTCTATCAATATATAATACTTTCTTCCAGTATACTTCTAATTTCCCCTTGTGCCAAGTCTCATCTTTTGTTATACTTCATTTAAGTGTTAAAATGCTATTGCATTAACGTA
>Cebus_capucinus_imitator_PRJNA485217_SSR105__coassemble_541_pt1 | contig 14927 bp, 11 predicted proteins | sample Cebus_capucinus_imitator_PRJNA485217_SSR105__metabat2_low_PE_004 | metagenome-assembled genome bin Cebus_capucinus_imitator_PRJNA485217_SSR105
TTTTCTTCTTTTCCTCTCAGTTTTTTAAACCTGAAACTGTACCATTGCCGGATATAGAATAAAAAGTAATACAACCGCCATCAATAAAATCATCGGCATCAATAGTTTCGTTCCAGCCTGTTCCCCTAACCGTTTTGCCTGTTCCTTCCTCATTTCAAGGGCTTGCCCCTCTTCCGTGCCAAGCATATTTACAAGATCGCTTGTTCCTTTTTTCAAATTTTGAATGAGCAATTCAACGACTCTTTTATAAGCAGCAAGTTCCATTCTCATGCCAAAATTTCGATACACAACTTCCTCAGCGATTCCCGCTTGAAACTCATAGACCGAGCGTTGAATTTCTTCATAGAGATAATGGTAATACTTTTGAGACCGCTCTTTTCGTTTCTCATAAGTTTCCGCCATTCTAATAAAAGCTCCTTTCAATGTCATTCCTGCTCCTAGTAGAAGAACAAGCTGATGAATAAATTCCGGATAGTCTTTGATCAGCTGTTGTTTTCTCTTTCTCTCTTGCTCTTTTATATCCTCTTCCTCTTTCATAATCCATAGCCCTCCTCCAAGCAGACAAAGAACGATCAGCCACTTTCCTGTATTTTTGCTTTCTGTCGGAATGTTAAGCGTATAATTCTCTATCTCATTTGGCAACTCGAACTTTGACTCATAAACGCTTTCTTGTTCCTCTTCTTTTAACTGCGCAATCGCCGCTTCATATTGTATTTGCTCCCCCGTCTTTTCCTTTGGCATCAGACGAATCGGATAAACGACTTCCGCTTCCTGCTCTTTATATTGAAAACAAACGGTCACTTCTGTCACAACTCCTTCCTCCCCCACTTCTTGTAGCTGCACGTTTCCGACATCATCAATCCATTTATGCTGTTTTGGAGTATAACTAATTTTAATCGCACTTTCCGGAATTCGCTTCTTAAATACTAACGGTTTCGTCACAAAGTCATACGAAACATTTTCTCCGATCATTGTCTTCTCCACATAGTCTTTTGCCCGTTCTAGCTGTTCCCCCCACTGCTTTCTTGTGTACATCTGCTCTTCCACAATCAATTCATACGTTTCTTGGCTCTCTTTCTCCCCCTTTAGCTCGATAGTGACTTCTTTTGCCCCCTGTCCCGTTTGGTTCCTTTCAATGACAAGAGATGATGTTTCCTGTTTCATCGATAGAATGCTCATGCCTGCCAGACAAACTATGACAACGATAATTGCCATACTGAACTGACGGCAGCGAAACAATTGCACCTTTTCTTCCCCTTCTTCTTTTTCCAAGAGAAATAAAGAGCAGAATTGTTGGTTTAACTTCTCATCTCGTTTTTCCAACAATGGCTTTATTTTTTCATAAATCAGAAATGCCATTGGATAGAGCATAAGCAAAGGAGTATTGCTCTTATCAAACTTTTTCCAATCCACCGTGTTCCTTTTTTTGCTATGATAAAAAATTGTGACGATCCATAATAAGAGAAAAATTGCTATCATCTCTTCGCCTCTTTTCTTTTTATTTTAAACAGAAATGTTGACAATTTTTTCTGCCCAATAGATTGCGATGCCAATGACAACCACTCCGATTGTGGAAACAAACATTCCAATTAGGTTTCCATATAATGGTTTCATATAATCCCCTGAAGTCATTCTCATATAGGCAAGAATGAGAATTGGCATATTCGTCATGATTTTCTGCTCCATTTGCTTTGCGCTCATCATCGTAACAATCTCTTCTTGTACCTGTTCTTTTTCCTCCATCGCCTTTGATGTATTCCGCAAAATCTCTGGCAAGTTTCCTCCTGTTTTTCGAGCCGTTTTCACGACTTCTGCAAAATTTTCTACCTCCTCCAATCGGCTTTGTTCCGCAAATTCTTCTAAAATTTCTTGAATCGACAAATTCATCTGTATCTTTTTTGTAAAAGAATGGAGATACTCACTCATTCCCGTTTCTTTTCCATCGACTAGCTCACAATATTCGATTTCCGCCTCTTCAATGCAATGTTCAAAAGAATGTCCAAGTTCAAGCCCTCTCGTAATCAAGGAGACGACTTCTTTGAATTCTTTTCTAAGCAGTTCTTGCTCTTTTTTCTCATAAGCACTCTGTTCTCGTCGATAACAAATCGGAATACATGGCAAGAAAAATAAAATTCCAACCCAAGAATTATAGAATAAGAAAACAAATACGCCGGCGATTAAAATACTTTTTAACAAAAAGCTCCTTTGCCATGGTTTCCCCTTCCCTATTCTCTTTTTTCTTCTTCGCATCTCGTCCTCTCCTGATCGCTTAATTTCTCATACTCGCTGAAATAACCAGCTAATTCTAACTTTTCTCTATGCTTTAGTTGTCCGATTTGATTCCATCTCCCTTTTATCACTCCATCGATCTGATCCATCTCTTCAAACTGAAACAAAGGATTCATTTGAATCTCGCCATCTTTCATTCCGTTCAGCTCTAAAATCTCCAATACTTTTCTGGAACGATCTCTTAATCGCCCTAGATGCACAATAAGATCGATTGCCGATGCAATTTGCGCTCGAATTGCTAAAAGGGGCATTTCCATTCCCATTAAAACCATCGTTTCAATTCTGCTCAACATATCTTTTGCGCTATTGGCATGACCGGTGGAAAATCCGCTATGCCCTGTATTAAGCGCCTGCAATAAATCGAGCGCCTCTTCTCCACGAATCTCCCCGATCACAATAAAATCTGGTCTCATTCTTAAGCTGGCTTTTAACAGATTGCGAATGGTGATGGCTCGGTTGCCTTCTAAATTGGCATTGCGGCTCTCTAAACGGACTAAGTTTTTTAAATTCATCAAGTGCAATTCCGCAGAGTCTTCAATCGTAACGACTCTTTTATCTTCCTCAATATAAGAGGAAAGAGCATTTAAAAATGTCGTTTTTCCCGAACCTGTTCCGCCGCTAATAAAAATATTCATTCCACTTTTCACAAATAACTCCAATACATGTGCCATCGTCTGATCAAGCGCCCCAAATTCAATGAGTTTTTCCATTCCCATAGCTTCTTTTGAAAATTTTCGAATCGTAACCGCAGAGCCGTCTAAGGAAATTGGCTCTAGTACAACATGAACACGAGAACCGTCTAATAGCCTCGCATCTACAATTGGAGAGGCTTCATTTACAACTCGGTTGGCTCCCGATACAATTTGTTGAATCACATCGTGAAATTTCTCTTTGCTGGAAAACCCTTCTTCCCATTGCAAAATTTTTCCTTCTTTTTCAACAAATATTTTTTGATATCCGTTTAACATAATTTCGGTAATATCATCTCGTTCTAAAAGCTCTTGTAAGACATCGAGCCTTCGTATGGAGTTAAACAAGTTCTTTCGAAGTTTTTGCATCTGCCCTAAAGACAAATACTGCTCCTTCCGATATTGCACAATAACTTGATCGATGACTTCATATACTTTTTCATCGCGAACTTCTTCTGTCAAATTTAAAATCTCAACGGTTCTCTTTCGAAGTTCTTCTTGTATCCGTTCAAATTCATTCTTCTCTAACAAGGTTTAATACATATTCCTCCATTTTTAAACTATCGTATTCCATATTCGGCACCGAAGAAAAACAAAGATTCCCCTGCCATTCATAGTTTTGTTTCTCCTTTACATAAGTTAAAAAATGCTTCTCCTTTTGCTTTGCCCGCTCTTCTTCTAACGTTGGCACAAAAATGCGATCAAACAACGAAAAGATCTGAAAATCCAATAAACTTCCCACCCCAATATCAAATACGATTGTCTGATACGAGCCTTCTTCTTTTAATCGCTCCAAAAACCAGCGAATATCATCGAATTCTAATAATTTTAGATCCAAATAACAACAGGGCGATGGAATTAAATAACAATGATTTTCCCTTACCGCAAATTGCTTGAGCCGAAGATGAATTCCCTCGTCTCTATTTTTCATATAATAGAGCAGCTCTTGGCTGATTTCTATATCCTCTGGAAAGCTCCCATATTCTTCAAATCCTATGTATAAACTATTTCCCTCCCGATACTCACAAAGAGCCTTGGCAAGATTCGTCTTTCCACACCTTCCCACCGGCGAATACACCCCATAAACTCTATAAGAAGTTTTAGAAAAAGAATTCAAATCCCCTCTTTCTATTCGCCCCTCCTCCTTTCCTTTTACAATCTCTTGTAAAATCCGCTCCAATAGCCGCTCTCCTGCTTGATACTTATAGAGCGCACCGAAGAAAGTCTCCTCCTGTTCCGTAAGCCATACGATCTTCTCCTCTTCTAGCCCTGTTTTCTCCATCTGTTCTCCTAATAAGAGCAAGTCAATTTCATTTTCTTTCAGGTAATCCATCAAATTTTCTACATTGGTAAATGCCATTCCAAAACACGGATATTCTTTCTCTCCATTCATATAATTCATTAAGGAAAATGCAAAATCGACTTCCTCATCGCAAATAGCAACTTTATAATTCTTCAAGAAAACTCCTCCTCCCCATTTTTTCTTTGCTCTTTTTCAACAACTGTCCCCATTATATTCCGTATTTTGATAAAAAAATAGAAGAAGGTGTCCCAAGGTGGGGACACCCTTTCCTTGACAAGTTTGTTTCTTATTTTTTTATATTCATAAATTTTGTATTGACAAATTCAAAAAATATCTTTAGAATCTAATAGTTAGTAACCTAACATTTTATTTTTTCTGGAACATGAAGTTTATAGACGGTCACAAGAACGCTATAAACGGACTACGAATAGGGAGGTGTATTAGTGAAAGAGGATAAAAGAGACCCAAAAGAAATTCCTATTGGTCGGCTGATTCATATTATTTCTCGTAAATTGAAACAGCATAATTTAATTTCAGAGGAAGATACGGGTCTTACACCTATTCAAAAACATATTTTAAAATTTATTCTTCTTGAAACTCTCCACCGCGATCTCTATCAAAAAGATGTCGAAGAGGAGTTTCAAATTCGCCGTTCCACAGCAACTGGATTTTTACAACTCATGGAAAAGAACGGTTTTATCTATCGAGAAAATGTTGAAAAAGATGCTCGACTCAAAAAAATCGTTCCTACCGAAAAATCCATAGCCCTTCGAGAAAAAATTTTGGAAAATATTATCCAAAGAGAACAAAAGATGACAGAGGGAATTGAAGAAGAAGATCTCACGCTCTGCCGAATGGTTCTTACTAAAATTCTTGAAAATCTTACAAAAGAACAAGAAGAAAAATAGGAGGAAAACAATGAATCGAAAACTTTTTAAATCTATTCGAGAATACAAACGAGAATCTATTCTTGCACCAATTTTCGTTGTTTTAGAAGTTTTTATGGAAGTTTTAATTCCATTTCAAATGTCTAAAATTATTGATATTGGTATTGCAAATCAAGACTTAAACTACATCATTAAAGTTGGTCTCTCTCTCGTTATATTAGCAATGCTCGCCTTATTCCTCGGCGTACAAGCTGGTAATTATGCAGCCGTCGCTGGAGCTGGTTATGCAAAAAATTTACGCCACGATATTTTCTATAAGGTACAAGACTTCTCCTTTAAAAATATCGATAATTTCTCAACATCAAGCCTTGTAACACGAATGACTACGGATATTACAAATGTGCAGATGGCCTATATGATGAGTATTCGTCTTCTTGCGAGAGCACCTGTTATGATTATTTTATCCATGGTTATGACAGTGAAACTTAACACAACAATCGCACTTTTATTCTTAATTACAATCCCACTTTTAGGTGGAGCTCTTATCTTTATCGCAAAGAAAGCTCACCCACATTTTATTAAAGTATTCGATGAATATGATATTTTAAATAATACCGTTCAAGAAAATGTAAACGCTTCTCGTGTTGTAAAAGCGTATGTAAGAGAAGATCATGAAATCGAAAAATTCCACAAGATTTCTGCTATTGTTTATCAGTTATTCACAAAAGCGGAAAAAATCGTTGCTTGGAACTCTCCGGTTATGCAGTTTACTATGTATATCGTAATTCTTTGCATCGTTTTAATTAGTGGAAAATCTATTGTATTTGGAACAATGGAATCCGGACAGCTTACAAGTGTTATTGTATATGCGCTGCAAATTTTAATGTCTCTTATGATGGTTACTTTCGTATTCGTTATGATTATGATTGCAGAGGCATCAAGCGATCGTATTGCAGAAGTTCTAGATGAAGTTCCAGAAATGCAAAACAAACCAAATGCAGTGAAAGAAGTTCCAAATGGAGCCATTGACTTTGAAAATGTTGACTTTAGCTATGCAGGCGAAGGCGGAAACCTCTCCTTAAAACAAGTCAATCTCCATATTAAATCCGGACAGACAATCGGTATTATCGGGGGAACCGGTAGTTCCAAATCAACTTTAGTTCAATTAATTCCTCGTCTTTATGATGTGACAAAAGGATCCGTAAAAGTCGGTGGAATTGATGTCCGTGAATATGACTTAGAAGCCCTTCGTGACCAAGTGTCTATGGTTCTTCAAAAGAATGTCCTCTTCTCCGGAACGATCTATGAAAATATTCGTTGGGGTAATGAAAATGCTACCGATGAAGAAGTACAACATGTTTGTAAATTAGCACAAGCGGATCCATTCGTTCAGGAATTCCCAAGAGGATATAACACAATGATTGTACAAGGAGGTAACAACGTCTCTGGTGGTCAAAAACAGCGTCTTTGTATCGCAAGAGCTCTCCTTAAAAAACCAAAAATTCTTATTTTGGACGATTCCACAAGCGCTGTCGATACGAAGACAGATGCTATGATTCGTAAAGCATTTCGTGAAGAAATCCCAGATACAACGAAAATTATTATTGCACAACGTGTTTCTTCTATTGAAGATGCCGATCAGATTATCGTTCTTGACGATGGTAAAATCAATGGAATTGGAACATCAGAAGAATTATTAAAAACAAATGAAATTTATCGTGAAGTATATGAATCACAGATGAAAGGAGGAAATGAAGATGAGTAACAATCATAAAAAACCAAAAGTTACAAAAGAAACAGTAAAAACAGCCAAACGACTTCTTCGTTATGTAACAACTCGCTTTAAACTGGAATTTATTGCAGTATGTATTTGTATTATTATTAGTTCTATCGCTTCTATTTCCGTGTCCCTTTCTTTAAAATTTTTAGTGGACGATTTTATTCTTCCATTAATTGGACAACAGGATCCAAACTTTTCAGAGTTATATAAAGCGATTGGCGTCTTAGCAATTATTTTTGCCTCTGGTGTTATTGCAACATTCATTTACAGCCGCCTTATGGTTAAAATCGGACAGGGTGTATTGAAACAAGTTCGTGATGATATGTTCGAACATATGCAAAAATTACCAATCAGTTACTTTGATCAAAATACAAATGGCTCCATTATGAGTCTTTACACAAATGATACGGATACACTTCGCCAGATGATCAACCAGTCGATCCCACAAGTGCTGATGTCTTCCATCACAATTGTGGCGACCTTCATCTCCATGTTGATTCTAAGCCCAATTCTTACAGTGTTAGCCATCATTATGATCTTTGTTCTCGTATTTGTTACAAAGAAAATCGGTGGAAACAGTGGAAAGTATTTCCTTGGACAGCAGCTCGCATTAGCCGACGTCACCGGTTTTGTAGAGGAACGAATGAATGGACAGCGTGTTATCAAAATCTTTAACCACGAACGTGTTTCTGAACAAGAGTTTGATGCCTTAAATGAACAATTATTTAATGCCGCTTCCAATGCCAACCGTTTTGCAAATATGATGGGACCAATTATCGGTAACTTAGGAAACCTTCAGTTTGTATTGACAGCTGTTTTAGGAGGTATTTTATCCATCTTAGGAATCGGTGGTATCACTTTTGGTACAATCGCTTCTTATCTTCAGTTTACAAAGAGCTTTACTCAGCCATTCATGCAAGTAGCACAACAATTTAACTCTATTGTTATGGCTTTAGCCGGTGCAGAACGAATCTTCCAGATGATCGATGAAACTCCTGAGGTGGACGAAGGCTATGTCACTCTTGTCAATGCAAAAAAAGACAAAGATGGCAACATTATCGAATGTAAAGAAAGAACTGGTCTCTGGGCTTGGAAACACCCACATCAGGCAGATGGTTCCGTTACCTATACGGAATTAACCGGTGATGTTCGTTTCTTTGATATGACTTTTGGTTATACCGATGAAAAAATGGTATTACACAATATCTCTCTCTTTGCAAAACCTGGTCAAAAGATTGCCTTCGTTGGTTCAACAGGTGCCGGTAAAACAACGATTACAAACTTAATTAACCGTTTTTATGATGTGCAAGACGGTAAAATCCGCTATGATGGTATTAACATCAATAAAATTAAAAAAGCGGATCTTCGCCGTTCACTCGGTATCGTACTTCAGGATACCCATTTATTTACAGGAACGATTATGCAAAATATTCGTTATGGAAAATTAGATGCAACTGATGAGGAAGTATACGAAGCAGCGCGTCTCGCTCATGCGGATCAGTTTATTAATATGCTTCCAAACGGTTATGAAACGATGTTAAGCGGAGACGGAGAAGAATTATCTCAAGGTCAAAGACAGCTCTTATCCATCGCTCGTGCCGCTGTTGCCAACCCTCCTGTTTTAATTCTTGATGAGGCAACTTCAAGTATCGATACTCGTACAGAGAGCATTGTACAAAAAGGTATGGATAACTTGATGAAAGGGCGTACCGTATTTGTTATCGCTCATAGACTTTCTACCATTCGAAACAGTGATGCCATTATGGTATTAGAACACGGCCGCATTATTGAACGCGGTTCTCATGAAGACTTAATTAAAGAAAAAGGAACTTATTATCAGCTTTACACTGGTAAATTAGAGTTAGATTAATTAAAATAAAATGAAAAAGGCGATTGATGGAAAGCAGCCCCTTCCAATCAATCGCCTTTTTGTTGCGATAAAAAATAATGATTACCATAACATGGAAATCCCATATAAAAGCGCAAGCCCCGGGGCGCCAAGGCACCCAAGCACCGGCACTGTATAAAGGTTGATCCCAACCGATACCGGATATCCATTTTTTATACAATATACATTGATAAAATGAACTGCGAGAATGCCAAATACTCCTCGAAGCAATAGATTAATTCCAAACTCATTGATTTTTTCTTCTAACATTGCTTATAACCTGTCTTTTTATCTATCTATATTCTCATGGATTTCTTTCTATTCATTCGAATACTTTATCCAATATATTTTAAAATATATACATAAGAAGTTTCTCTTTGATATACTTCAAATGTCTCTAACCGTTTCCATTCAGAATGTCTTTTTAATGCATGGAGCATAATGGACGGATCCGAACTATAAATAACCGCAATTCCATTCTTTTTCAAGTGTTCTTTTCCCTTTTGTAATACAAGTTCATAGAGCGCTTCGATCTCTTTCTCTCCTTGTTTTCCGGTGGTAGACGGCATATTCGTTATGATTTCATCGAATAAATAGTCATGAGCAAAGTCAACAAAATTACGATTGATGAAATTAATCTTCACTCTCGCTCGTTTTGCATTTTCTCTTCCGTAGTCGATAGCTTTCCCAAATAAGTCCACCCCATAGAGAGGGTGAGCGGGCATTGCAAAATTTCTCTCAATTAACATCGTTCCCGCTCCACAAAATGGATCAAGCACTTGCGCGCCTTCTTTTAAATATGGTCTTGCTAATTCCATAACAGTCGCAGCAGTCGTTGGATTGATCGACGTCGATAAAATCCCTTTACGATAGGAAAAACGATTATCCGGAATCGTATATAATTTTAAATAGGCATGATATTTTCCATTCTGCCCTTCCAATAGACGAATTTCTATTTCGTAATCGGAGACAGAGTTAATCAGTCGATGAGAAGATTCTTTCTCGATTGCCACCGCTATTTTCTTAGCCATTGTTTTCTTCTCGTCCATTGTAAGCCTTCCTCTTAACTCCACACGGAATCGATATGTGCTTCCTCCTAGATGTCTTGCATCTAAAAATGTCATAAGCCCTCCTAGAATCATCGTATGTGCGATGGACTTTGGATCGAGAGGCATATTTTTAGCGGAAGGAAGCGGAAATAAAATCTCTTGCCATGTGCGAATGCTCATAAAATCTCTCATATCTTCATATTCAACGGCAACTCCACCGCTGATCTTCTTGGCATTGCAACGATAAAGCTGCTGTAACGTAAGCTCCGGATAATTGCGATTTGTCGTCAACACAACTCTCCCCGGCTCATCATATCCGATAAAATAATGAGTTTGTGTCCGCTCGTATTGTCCGATTAAGCCCGTCAATTCCCGAATCTCTTCTGTAATATGCTTCTCTTGTTCTTCTGTAAATTTTGTAGATAATAAATATTCGAGCCGTTCCTGAAACTTTGGAATATAGGATTCACAATCGATCTGTTGAAAGGCTTTTAAGTAAGCTGTCTTTACAAAAAGTGTCTCCTCTCCTTCATACGCTTCCCATAGCTCTGGAATTAACCCTTCTAGCTCTAACTCTCCAATAATAACCGCTATATTTTTTCGAACCTTCGCATCTTCATGGCATAATAAGTCCTTAAAAAGCGCATAATCATATTGTAAGAAGGTAAGCAACTCCTCCTGATTTTTTCGATTCCCTTTTAACCATTTTTTTAACTCTATTAGATTTTCACGAACATCTTGTCCTTGTTTAATTGCATGAATGATTGTTTCCAACATAATATCTCCTGTACTTTCTCTTAAACTCTTTCTTTATCTTATCATTAATCTGTTTTTATGACAACTAACTCCGCTTTCATTCATGGAACTTTTCTTCTTCTGATATTCTTTTCATTTCTAAAGTCACTTGTTACAATAGTTTTTTGTCTAATAAACTTTTCGTTTTCTTAAAAAATTTAGTTTAAAAATTTATAGACGATTTTCTTATAGTTTTCAATCAGAAAGGATATTTTATTATGGCAAAGAAATTAAAAAAGCGAGCTGATGGCCGCTATGCAAAGCAATTTACAATCGGTATGAGAGATGGGAAACCCGTGAAAAAAACAGTTTACGGAAGAACCATTCAAGAAGTGGAAAAAAAACATCGCGATTTTCTCTCTCTTTATGAACGAGGAATTATTCTTGAAGAAACGAACATCACTCTCTCCGAGTTTATGCATAAATGGTATACACTAAAGAAAAAAGACTATATTCAACCAAATACAAAAGCATCTTATCGCTCCCGTTTTAAACGGATTGATCAATCAATTGGCGCCATGCGTTTAAAAGAGATTCGCCCTTATACCGTTGAATATTTTTTAAATGACATTATAAAAGAAGGAAATCCTTCCACCGCGAAATTAATCCTCATTCTTCTAAAAAATGTGTTTGACTATGCGGTATCCATTGATTTGCTTTTAAAAAACCCCTGTCATGGCATTCATGTGCCTTACCGCCCGAAACAAAAACGAATTTTATCAGATACAGAGAAGATACAGATCGAGAATAGACCTCTGACGCCTAGAGATCGCGCGCTTATCTATCTTCTTCGCTATACCGGCATGAGACGTGGTGAAGTTCTTGCCTTAACAACCAACGACATTGATTTTGATAACAGAATCATTAAAATTAATAAAACGTTAATTGATCAAGGTGGCCGTGGCGCCATTAGCCATCACACAAAAACTGCTGCTGGGAACCGAAATATGCCAATTCTAAACCCATTAGTCCTTCCATTACAAGACTACTTAGCAACGCTTCCCGACGACCAACAATATCTCTTCTTAAATCAAAATGGTAAATTATACACTGCTAACGGTGGATATTGGCTGATGCGCCACATTCGCTCGGTAGCAGGTCTTGCTGAAGACGTTACCTTTCATACGTTTCGCCATACGTTCATCACCGAATGTTACCAAGCAGGAGTCAGCTTAAAAAAATTACAGCTCTGGGTTGGACATACCGACATTCAGACGACATTAAATATCTACACCCACTTAGAGGGACAAATTCTCTACGACTGTGAAGAAATCAATCAGTATTATGAAAATTGTAACTCACAGATCTCATAAAAATAGGAAATTCAGAAATTTGTAAGAAATGATCTAATTTACATTATTCCTCCTATGTTTTATAATATAGAATAGTGATAAATGCCCTTTTTCAATGAGCTTTTTTTTAAGCGAAAAGGGCAATAGGTAGAATAACTTTTATTCCATGAAAAACACAAAAACTACCATACAAGGATCTGTCTTATAAAACAAGATTTTAAGAAAGAGAGGATATTTTTATGAGAACAAAAAAGAGAATACTTGCTTTTGCATTAGCTTCTGCCATGGTTCTTTCCACAGTTCCAGCTTCTAGCATCACAGTAAAGGCAGCTTCTACCCCTGTTCTAAACCTTAGCAAAAAATATTTAACGGTGGGAGAAACTTCGAAAATGTGGATTCGCAACAAAGTGTCAAATGCCACTTATCGCTTTTCCAGCAGCAATACAAAAATTGCTTCTATTAATCAGACAACTGGTGTCATTAAGGGAGTTGCCGTTGGAAATTGTAAGGTTACGTTAAAAGCTACCGTTGGAAAGAAAACGTATACAAGCACCGCAACAATCATTGTAAAAGAACACGCGGATACAATTCGTTTCTCAACAGATGAGACAGAGGTTACATTGCCTGTTGGAAACAAAGTCCATGTATTTTCAGCATTGATGACGACAAAAAGCGGTGGAAAATGTACGGACTGGCCATATTTCATTATTCCAGAAGATACGAATACAGCAGGAGCGACTGTCGACGGCAAGGGAAATGTCAGCATTAAACAGCCCGGTTCTTTCCAAATCATAGCGGTGGCTTCCGATTCTTGGAATACGATGTTTAATAAGAAAATTTACCGCGCTCAAAGTGAACCATTGACGGTTAAAGTTCCTGTTACTATGGAAACTTCTATGCAGTCTGTAAACAAGATTAAGGTGGACACAAATGTTTCCCTTTCTTCTTATACAAAAGACGACTTTACTGTAACAAGTGAAAGCACCGGTCAAGTATTAAAAATTTCTGATATGGAAATCTCTTCTGACAATACCGATGCTGTTCTTACAACTGCGAATACTTTCGGAAAAGGAGATACTTACCAAGTTTCTTTAACTCCTCAGAGCCTTTCCGATTCCTTTGTAGCGAACTATGGAACGATCAGCAAAATTGTTGCCAATGAAGAACAGGCAATTGCACCAAATGTTGCAACTCCATTGGTCTATACGATTTATGATGAAAATGGCATCGATATTACAAAACTTTATCCGCATACAATGGCTGGATTTGATTTTGAATTCGAACCAAGCAGCATTACATTAGATGAATATGGACGCATTAACTTGCCAACGAAAAGCTCTTATGCGTTCTATACAATTACATATACTTATTTAGACAGTGCGAACCAAAAACAAGTGATTTCAAGCAATCGTGGACGTGTAACCGCTTCTGGTTCAAACTTAAAATCCCTTCAAGGATATACCATTTCCACAAATGGAAATCCAGATTACAGCAATGCCGTTCATTCTGTCGCTGCCAATGAAACAGGCCGCAAACTCTATTTCTTATTTGATGATTCCACAGGTGGAACAATTGATACTGCCAAGACCACCGTTAATAATTTAACTTTTACTTCTAATAATACTTCTGTCTGTGGAATCGACCGCACAACAGGTCTTTTATTCCCTTACAAAGAGGGAACTGCTGAAATTACTGTAACCGACGGCATTTTCACAACAAGGGTTACGATTACAGTCGGTGCAACAAGAAAATTAAATTCTCTCGTTGCCGATCAGTCAAGCGTTACTGTTTCTAGCACATCAGGATTAAGCAACAGTGATTCCATTCACTTTGAACTCCGTGACCAGTATGGAGAAGTGTTTAAACCTTCCACTTCCGGAACTTCTTCTTACCCAACAGTTCGCTTAATTTCCGGAAATGACAATGTGATCGCAGTCAACGGAAATACCGTTACAAAAACAGCCCGCAATATTTATACGAGCGCATATAGTGGTTCCTTTGACTTAACATTCTCCGGAAAGAACAACGGAACTTGTACTGTGGAAATCAGCTATGCTGGAAAAACTTGTTTAATCGACGTAACGGTCAAACAACCGGGCGTTGTATCCACTTATAAACCTGAACTTTCCAACACGGTTCTCGATCCAAATGTACAAGGCAAAAATACAGCGATTTTAAAAGTATATGCCGTAGATGCCAACGGTATTAAAATCAGCACTGTAACAGACGGCTATTATACAATTACATATTCTGATGGCACAATTGTCGTTCCTAGCCAGCTTATTTCCAGCGCATCTGGAGAAACAATTGATGCTACAAAATTAAAATTAAAAGATGGCACATATCGCCTCACAATCACTTCCGGACCAATTACAGAGTCCACGACGTTTGAAGTAAAAGCATCTGATGCTTTAATTAATATTGTTTCAAAAAATACACCATCTACGACAGTACAAACAAATGATGATGTCGTAACTAAGATTATGGATTGTTTCAATATTTATTTAAGCGGAAATTCCACTGCTATTCCTGCTTCTTCCTTAATTACCGGATCCTCTCCTCTTTTATCAAACGTGAGAGTTTCCTTTACTTCTTATGATTCTCGCTACTTTGATAGCACTACGGATTTAGCAATTGGCGGCAAAGATTTTACAAAGAACTATATTGGATATACTGCTAGTATCCGTGTAACAAAGATTTCTTTCACTTATATGGGACAGACATTTATCTTTGAACCAAATCAGGACATTACATTGAGAGTGCAGAGCTAATGCTTAAGTATTGAAATAACGTGTATCTTACTGGAAAACATCTAGTAACACCACACTATATACGAAAAGTGGAATCGTTCTTTGAGAATGATTCCACTTTTCGTATACCTCTTTTTATCTAACTTCGTACCTATAATCTCTCGGAATCCTGAGTGATTATTATCGGCAACAGCCGAAATGCGTA
>Cebus_capucinus_imitator_PRJNA485217_SSR105__coassemble_542_pt1 | contig 14916 bp, 13 predicted proteins | sample Cebus_capucinus_imitator_PRJNA485217_SSR105__metabat2_low_PE_004 | metagenome-assembled genome bin Cebus_capucinus_imitator_PRJNA485217_SSR105
TAGTACGACTGGGCAGTTACAAGCCCATGACCTTTAGGTCGTGGGTAGTTGACACTGATAGGCTTATAGCTTGTATAGACTGGGAGCAATAGAAAGAAACCATTGGATTTTATTGACTTTACAAAGAAGAGCGATCTATAATGCGAAAAAGAGAGATCGGATATACAAATTGGGGAATGGGGATAATAGAGAGAGAAGAGAGAACTGATATAGAAAGAATAGAAGATAGAAAGAGGAAACTATGAGCGAGAAAAAAGAATATATAAAAATACGAGGAGCAAGAGAACATAATTTAAAAGATATTAGTTTAGAGATTCCAAGAAATGAATTTGTCGTCTTAACAGGGCTTAGCGGTTCGGGAAAATCATCTCTCGCCTTTGATACGATTTATGCAGAAGGACAGAGAAGATATATGGAATCTTTATCTTCTTATGCCAGACAATTTTTAGGGCAGATGGAAAAACCAGATGTGGATAAAATTGATGGATTATCACCAGCGATTTCAATTGATCAAAAATCTACTAACCGAAATCCACGTTCTACTGTTGGAACGGTCACAGAGATATATGATTATTTTCGTTTATTATATGCGAGAATTGGAATCCCACATTGTCCAAAGTGCGGAAAGGTAATTAAAAAACAGACCGTTGATCAGATGGTTGATGAGATTATGCGTCTTTCAGAAGGAACGAAATTTCAACTTCTTGCGCCGATTGTAAGAGGAAGAAAAGGGGAGCATGTAAAAGTATTTCAAAATGCAAAAAGAAGTGGATACGTTCGTGTTCGTGTAGACGGTAATTTATATGATCTTTCAGAAGAAATTAAATTAGAAAAAAATAAAAAACATAATATTGAAATTATTGTAGACCGACTTGTTCGGAGAGAGGGAATTGAAAAACGTCTTGCGGACTCCATTGAGACTGTTATGAATTTGGCAGAAGGATTGATGATTGTCGATGTGATTGGTGGAGAAGAGATTCAGTTTAGTCAAAGTTTTTCTTGTCCAGATTGTAATATTAGCATCGATGAAGTGGAACCTAGAAGTTTTTCTTTTAATAATCCGTTTGGCGCCTGTCCAACTTGTCATGGACTTGGAAATAAGATGGAATTTGATTTGGAACTTATGATCCCCGATACAAAGCTCAGTATTTCGGAAGGAGCGATTGCTGTTCTTGGTTGGCAATCTTGTACGGATAAGAAAAGCTATACGAGAGCGATTTTAGATGCGTTAGCAAAAGAATATCACTTTAGTTTAGAAACGCCATTTGAAGAAATGACAGAACAGGCAAAAAATATTATTTTATATGGAACTGATGGAAAAACGGTTAAAGTTTTTTATAAAGGGCAACGAGGAGAAGGCGTTTATGATGTGGCATTTGAAGGGTTACTTAAAAATGTGCAGCGTCGTTATAGAGAGTCATCAGAAAGCATGAAGCAAGAGTATGAAACGTACATGACCGTTACCCCTTGTGAAACTTGTCATGGACAGCGTTTAAAAGCGGAGTCATTGGCAGTAACAGTTGGAGAGAAAAATATTGCAGAAGTAACAGAAATGTCTGTGGATCATGTCAATGAATTTTTAGAGACAATGACATTGACGGAACGCCAAGAATTTATTGGAAAAGGTATTTTAAAAGAAATTCGTGCAAGAATTGGATTTTTAATTGATGTTGGTCTCGATTATTTATCGCTATCACGAGCAACAGGAACGCTCTCTGGTGGAGAAGCACAGAGAATTCGTCTTGCAACGCAGATCGGTTCTGGGCTAGTTGGAGTTGCTTATATTTTAGATGAACCGAGTATCGGACTTCACCAAAGAGATAATGATAAACTAATTCGCACATTGAAAAATTTAAAAGATCTAGGAAATAGCTTATTAGTTGTGGAACATGATGAAGACACGATGTTTGCTGCCGATCATATTGTAGATATTGGACCGGGAGCAGGTTCTCATGGCGGACAAGTTGTTGCACAGGGAACCGCAGAAGAGATTATGCAAGTAAAAGAATCCATTACAGGGGCGTATTTAAGTGGAAGAATTAAAATTCCAGTGCCAGAAAAAAGAAGAAAACCAGAGGGATATATTAAAGTAATTGGAGCGTCAGAAAATAACTTAAAACAAATCGATGTAAAATTCCCACTAGGTGTCTTTACTTGTGTGACAGGCGTATCAGGTTCAGGAAAAAGTTCTTTGGTGAATGAAATTTTATATAAAAAATTGGCTAAAGAATTAAACCGTGCAAAATGCAAACCAGGGGCTCATAAAGAGATCGAGGGAATGGAGAAATTAGATAAAGTCATTAACATTGATCAATCCCCAATTGGAAGAACGCCTCGTTCGAATCCTGCCACTTATACGGGAGTCTTTGATCAGATCCGTGACTTATTTGCTATGACAAAAGATGCAAAATCAAGAGGATATGATAAAGGTCGATTTAGTTTCAATAAAAAAGGTGGTCGTTGTGAAGCCTGTGGCGGAGATGGAATTATTAAAATTGAAATGCATTTCCTGCCAGATGTTTATGTTCCTTGTGAAGTTTGTCATGGACACCGCTATAATCGTGAAACATTAGAAGTAAAATATAAAGATAAAAGTATCTATGATGTTTTGGAGATGACAGTGGAAGAGGCCTGTGATTTCTTCTCGAATATCCCAACGATCAGTCGAAAGATCGAAACATTAAGAGATGTAGGTCTTGGTTATATTAAATTGGGACAGCCATCTACGACGCTCTCTGGTGGAGAGGCTCAGAGAATTAAACTTGCAACAGAATTGAGCAAGCGAAGCACTGGAAAAACAATCTATATTTTAGATGAGCCGACAACAGGACTTCATTTTGCCGATGTTCATAAATTAGTTGATATTTTAGGAAGGCTAAAAGAAGGTGGCAATACAATCGTAGTCATTGAACATAATTTAGAAGTGATTAAAACAGCAGACTATATTATTGATATCGGTCCAGAAGGCGGCGCCAAAGGAGGAACCGTTGTGGCAAGCGGAACTCCGGAAGAGGTTTGTAACGTAGAGCAGTCTTACACTGGAAAATATCTAAAGAAATATTTGAATATAGAATAGTTTATATTATGTGAGAAGTAAAAGGGTAAGAAAAGAATAGTTCTTATTCTGCAAAGCTCCTTGTCCACTTTTTTCTAAAAATCTGAGAGAAATATTGATTTGTTATGTGGATATAAAAGGGGGGGGGGAAGTAGCAATGGAATATGATGAAAAACAACTAAAAGAAGTGTTAGAAGAGTTCTCGCAACAAGTGAAACAAGGGGTAAAAATAAGTCAGGAAGTTGTTGATCAAGAGAAGGATTTATTAGTTGATACAGTTCATTTTGAAATTAAAAATTTGTACAAAAGTATAAATACAGATATAGAACGTAAGATTGCATTTCTGTTAGAATATGGAATAGAAGAATATGAGATTACATTTGCATATGATCCACCTTATGATCATTCCGGAACATTAATAAGGACAAATAATTGGATTGATAAAGATTCAACACAAAATTTTCAAGATTTTTTGAAGAAATATACAGGACAGGAAGTACCTACTTTTGAATCAGGAATGGGATTTAGGTATTGCACATATGAAGAAGAAATATTAGAAAAAATACGAAGTATGCTATATGAGAGCTGTCTGAAAACAATTTATATGATGATAATAGAAAAAAAGATAAATCAGCTCGTTTTGAAAACGATAAAAGAATATAAAAATATAGATGCGAATTTCTATTCATTAGAAGAGTATATTGTTGACGAAATATTAGATTTGATAGAATGTGAAGATATCTTATGTGAATATGATGTTATGGAAAATCTACCAGTGTATAAAGAAAATATGAAACTCTGCGATATTTATACAATACATGAGTTTATAGCGAGGAAATTTAGAAGAAATAAAGAACGATATGAAAAAGAGATAGCGAAATTACTACAACAGTTATATCGACAAGCAGAAGGAATTCCTATTGATAAAAAATTTAAAAGAAAAATAGAAAAAAAGGATAGAGATTTAATTCAAGAATTGGAAAAAAGTTATTCTTCCTATGATTTAGGACTGCTTATTTATTTTGAGAAGCTTAATTTGTCAAATACAGTATATGAGAAATTTAGACTCAAATTTGGAAGTATCATTGAATGTGCAGTAAATGAAAAACGAGAAGAATTAATACAAAAATATCCTCATTGATTTATTATGCTCATAGTATTTGAAGAAAATTGGTAAAGAGAATTACAAACAAAGAAAAGTATTGAAAGAAGTGGAAAAGGTTATCTGTTTTTCTCTGAATTTAAAATATTGTGGACATTGTGTAAAACATTATAGTACTTTTTTTGCAAGCCAATGCAGTCATAGGTAAGAAAAGAATCTTTTTTCTCTGTTATGATATGTGTAGGTAATAGAAACGCCATATTTGGTATTTTCTGTGAAAAATGAAGGATAAAAACGCATAAAATTTAACAAGAAAAAGTAATATCCTATGTAAATTTGAGAAAAAATGAAGGAGCATAGGAGATTATGCTTGTATAAAGAGAAAATCTATATTATTATGAGAATAGGAAATTTTACACTTTTCTATCAGATAAGAGTTTAATTTAATTTCTTTGGGCATTAGAGAATGGCTTTATGCAAGAGAGAGTCTAGCCTACATCAGATATAGTCTCTCGTAAAAGATAGGTATGTATAACAGAATTTATTGATAAATTCAATGTGCATACTATGGAAAGAATGAGGAATCGTTCTTCGTTTTTGGAAGGGAAACTGTTAGAGAATATCTTTCTTTTCTAAAAAACAGACTAACAAAAGATTCGTATTATAATTTTAGGAGGAAAACTCGTGAAGAAGGAAAACGTTATTGTTCTTGACTTTGGTGGTCAGTACAACCAATTAATCGCTAGACGTGTCAGAGAGTGCAATGTATATTGTGAAATTCACCCACATACATTGAGCTTGGAAAAAATTAAGGAAATGAATCCGAAAGGAATTATTTTTACTGGTGGACCAAATAGCGTATATGGAGAAGATGCACCAAGATGTGAAAAAGAGATCTTTGAACTTGGAATTCCAATCCTTGGAATTTGTTATGGTTCTCAGTTAATGGCTTATATGCTTGGTGGAACAGTGGAAACAGCTCCAGTAAGTGAATATGGGAAAACAGAAGTGACAGTTGATACAACATCTAAATTATTTGAAGGAGTATCTGAACGCACAATCTGTTGGATGAGTCATACTGATTATATTGCAAAAGCTCCAGAAGGATTTAAAATTACAGGACATACTCCTGTTTGCCCAGTGGCAGCAATGGAACTTCCAGAAAAGAAACTTTATGCAGTACAATATCACCCAGAAGTTATGCATACACAAGAAGGAACAAAAATGCTTCACAACTTCTTATATAACGTGTGTGAATGTGCAGGTGACTGGCAGATGGATTCTTTCGTAGAAACAACAATCGAAGCCATTCGTGAAAAAGTTGGAAATGGAAAAGTATTATGTGCATTATCAGGTGGAGTTGACTCTTCTGTTGCAGCAGTTATGCTCGCAAAAGCAGTAGGAAAACAGCTTACTTGTGTATTTGTTGATCATGGTTTACTTCGTAAAAACGAAGGAGATGAAGTAGAAGCAGTATTTGGTCCAGAAGGTCCATATGACTTAAACTTCATTCGTGTTAATGCTCAAGAACGTTTCTATGAAAAATTAGCAGGGGTAGAAGATCCTGAAACAAAGAGAAAAATTATTGGTGAAGAATTTATTCGTGTTTTTGAAGAAGAAGCGAAGAAAATCGGAGCAGTTGATTTCTTAGTACAAGGAACTATTTACCCAGACGTTATCGAATCTGGACTTGGAAAATCTGCGGTAATCAAATCTCATCATAACGTTGGAGGACTTCCTGATTATGTAGATTTCAAAGAAATTATTGAACCGCTTCGTGATTTATTTAAAGATGAAGTGAGAAAAGCAGGTCTTGAACTTGGAATTCCAGAATACTTAGTATATCGTCAACCATTCCCAGGACCAGGACTTGGAATTCGTATTATTGGAGCTGTTACAGCAGAAAAAGTACGCATCGTACAGGACGCAGATTTCATCTACCGTGAAGAAATTGCAAAAGCAGGTGTTGACAAAAACCTTGGACAATACTTCGCAGCCTTAACAAATATGAGATCCGTAGGTTGTATGGGAGATGAAAGAACATACGACTATGCAATCGTGTTAAGAGCAGTTATGACATCAGACTTTATGACAGCAGAATCAGCAGAACTTCCATGGGAAGTATTAAATGTCGTAACAAGAAGAATTGTAAATGAAGTAAAAGGGGTAAATAGAGTGCTTTATGATTGCACTGGGAAACCACCAGCAACAATTGAGTTTGAATAGGATTTTGTGAAAACAAACCCAGTGTTTATGCTGTTTCCAAGTGAATTCCGTTAAGTATTGGAAACGTATTGGCAACACTATCTGCAAAATCTGTTGAATAAAATATTATTTCTATAACATAAAAACCTTACTGATGAACTGTTTCCAAAATTGGAAAGAGTAGTCAGTAAGGTTTTTCTTTTTTGCATTTCTTTATTGATTCTCTTTTTTCAAAGCCTTTATGAGATCGTTAGACAGTTCCTGAAACGGAACCTTTGCCCGAATCTCTGAGGTGTCCAGTTCCGGATATTTGTAGCGCCAGTTATCGTATTCTTCCTGGCTAATTTCTCCGGATTCCAGTTTTGCAGCCATTTGCTGCCATGCATGAAAAGGTGTGAACAGATGCTGATATTCTTTATGTTCTCGGTCAAGCCGGAGACAAAGTTCTCCGTCAAGCTCTCCGATCTTTATGCCATACATATCTTCCAGAGCAAAGAGTGTGTGCATGAGACCAAGATAGGAGTCAATGTTTGGAACATTGATTGCCCTTGGACTGACATCGAAGATATGAGCTATTTCTTTGACCAGTTCAATCTTTGGAGTTCTGGCTTCCGTCTCGTATTGTGCTACACGAACATCGGAAGTTTTTCCGAGAAAGCCCAGAAGTTTACCGAGTTCCTTCTGCTTCATGCCTTTTCTGTTTCTAAAAAATTTAATACGTTTTCCAAATGTCATAGTGATTTCTCCTAGTATAGGAATATATTAAAGACAATTGCTGAAAGAGAGAAAATAAGCGTAGAAGAAGTTGAGAGAGAAATGCAACGAGCCATAGATGTAGGATTTGATAATCCTGATAAAGATATACAAAAGGAATGGAAGAAAATTTTATTTAAAGGAGACAGACCTACAGCTCGAGAAGTGATTGAAGAACTGAATAAGCGAGCAAGAAATTCCTGAGTTGTAGAGATAAAATTAACAATATTTTTGTCGAAGGATGACAACAAATGTGGGAAGCAGTATAATGATTTAAAAAGGATTTTAAGAGTATATCGATATAGAGACGCGAAATTTACAAGGGCTGTATCGAAAGAAAATAATACAGGCAGAGGAAGGAAACTACTATGGAAAGAGGAAATATATTAGTAATTGGAAATTCGGGTGTTGGAAAATCAACTCTTATCAATGCTGTTTTAGGAGAAGAAAAAGCTGAGACGGGATGGGGAACAAAAGGAACGACAGATCACCTGGAGATATACGAAAGTGACGAAATACCATTTCGGATTATAGATTCAGTTGGATTTGAACCATCATTTATTAAGAAAATGCAAGCCGTCAATGCTGTAAAGAAATGGTCTAAAAACAGTATGAAAGAAGGTAACGAGGATAATCAGATTAATGTGATTTGGTTTTGCGTGGATGGAACGTCAAGTAAATTATTTCCTGAAACGATAAAAAGTTTATCTAGTGCAACTTCTATATGGGAAACTGTTCCAATTATTGTTGTAATTACAAAATCGTACTCTGTGCCAGAACGAGAACAGAATATCGAGATGGTAAATAATGCGTTTGCAAAACAAAAACGGTATTCTAAGAATTTACGTAAGGTCATTCCTGTTGTTGCGTCGACGTATGTTTTGAATGATTCTGCCTATGCCGCACCAGAAGGAATAACAGAGTTAATAGATGCAACCAATGAATTGATGCTGGAAGGTGTGAAAGCTGCTGAGAATGATATTAATAACTTTAAACTTAATAGAAAAAGAGCTTTGTCACAAAGTATAGTTGGAGTGTCTACAACAGCAGGAGTAGTTGTTGGAGCAATTCCGGTACCTTTTGCGGATGCAATGATATTATCACCTATTGAAGTGGTGGAAATAAATGCGCTCGCACAGGTGTATGGAATTGATAAGAACGAAGAGTCAAAGCAATTTTTCAATTCAATTGTGGAGGTGGGAACTGTAAGTACAGCAGCTAAAGCGGTTATAAGTGGTTTGAAAGCGATTCCAGGAGTGAATTTAGGAGCAGGCATTATCAATGCAATTATTGCAGGAAGCTTTGTGGCTGCGATAGGTGAAGGAACAATATATGCATTTGAGCAAGTGTATTTAGGTAAAAAGACAATAGAAGATATTGATTGGGTAAAAAAGGTAATGGAATCAAGATTGTCTACGGAATTTATCAATAAAGTCACATACATAGCAAAGCAAATTACTGAAACGACTGATAAAAAAGCTATTGGAAAGATTATTTTAGAATCATTCAAAAAATAGTAAATGAAGAGAAAATTGATAAATGCAAAAGCAAAAATAGATTGGAGAAAGAACATGAAGAAAAAAATAATTGTGGCAATATTAATTATTGCTGTTGCAGTAGTTGGGATTAGCGTGGTTGGACCAACGGCAATGAACAAAATTGGAAAAGAGAATATAATTACATCATCTCAGTTGGAAAAGGCAATAGATATTAGTGAATTATCTACGGCTGAATTTGTATATAATGGCGTGGCTGAAAAATATAAAGAGCTTCCTGTATACTTTAAATAAGCCAAGAGGTTGACATAAAAAAATACCTCAAGTAAATTTAGATTATTACTGACCTGGCAAGTTGGTAAAAATCTAAAAAATACAAGAGGTATCTAATATGAATCTTAAAGGCAAAAAGACAAAAAATCAAGTAGTAACAGCAAATATTTTTGAACAACAGGAACTTTTGAAAAAAGTAGAGGTGATCAGAGAAAATCTTACAGCATCTACCTGGCATGAGTTGGAAACCAATGGAAAATTCGACAAAAATGCAAAGCTCTCATTTATCAGTGATGACATGCTTATTTTAGGGTGTGATGTAGGGAGTGAAACCCATTATCTGAGAGCGATTGACACAAGAGGAAGAGAACTCAGTAAGTCCGCATATTCTTTCATAATAATTACGAAGGATTTCAGAGTGCAAAAGAATGGGCGGTAGAACTTGCTGCGAAAAATGAGAAAAAGCAGATCGTTTTGGGCTTAGAACCAACCGGGCACTACTGGTTCTGCCTTGCCACATGGATGATTGCAAATGGGATCAGTGTTGTGCAGGTAAATCCTTATGCTGTAAAACAAACAAAAGAAGTGGAAGATAATAGCCAGTTGAAAGATGATAGGAAGGATCCGAAACTGATTGCAAATCTTGTGAAAGATGGAAACTTTGGAATGCCATATCTTCCAGAAAAGGTTTATGCAGAGATTCAAGGGTTATCCATGTTTCGAGATCGATTGAATGAGGATAGGATTCGGGCGATCAACCGGCTGCACAGAGAGATGAAGATTTATTTTCCAGAATACAAGGAAGCATTGGGAAAAGTGGAAGGAGCATTCAGTCTAGAATTATTGAAGCAGACACCATTTCCGGAAGAGATACAGACGTTTGGAGAAGATGGGATTAGACAGATTTAGCGTGATGCGAAACTTAGAGGACGCGGTTATAGCAGAGCCAGAGAGATTGTAGAATATGCAAAGACGAGTGTTGGGATAAAAGATGGCTCCGAAGCCTCTGAAATGGCAGTGAAATGGTTTGTGAAAGAGATCAGGGAACTAGATGAGAAACTTGCAGAAATAGAAGAAAGAATGCGTGAAAAATATCAGGAGATTCCTTATGCCAAAAACATACTTGAGATATCTTTAGTAGGAGAAAATACGCTTTCAGGTATCCTTGCAGAGATGGGAGATATTTCGAGATTTGATGATGTTAAAGAGATACAAAAGTTAAGTGGATTAGGTCTTGTAGCATGTAGCTCAGGAAAACATAAAGGAGAAACCAAGATCAGTCATAGAGGACGCAAACGGCTGAGATATTGGTTGTTTCAGGCAGCAAAGTCAGCAGTGGCACATGCGGAGAAATTCAAGGAACTCCATGTATACTACACGATTCGTGCTGATAATCCACTGAAAAAGATGCAGTCATTGATTGTCATAGCTTGTAAGCTTTTGAGAATCATCTATAGGATCCTGAAAAATGGCACAGTCTATGATCCAAAGAAGATGTTAAGGGACATTAGACGTCCGGAAAAGAAGGAAGTGATTGCAGCATAAGACAGTCAATAGAATGAACGATTCCAGAGCCTTGCTGGGTTCCAGAACATTCTGAAACCGGGCAGGGTTCTGGAAAGAAACCCGATAACGATGTTGTACCAGTAGTACGACATCATCACAAAGACCAGCGAAATAAGACAGGGTGATGCGTACACGGAATATCCCGTACCCTGTGGAATGGGTGGGTCAGTAAAATCAAAATAAAAACAAGAGCTATAGCTTGCAGTAGTTATTTCCGTAGGGCATGACCCTGTTAGAAAGCTTAGCGAGCACTCGGTGTATGAAGAGGTGGGACGAAGGGTACGCCCAGAAGGGTATACAGATTAATGAGTGGAAATCTCATCCAGAAAGATGTAGCCGCATCACTGGTAGCGAGTTTTGGGGAGCTGATGGTAACATCATCTCTTAAGTGTAAACAGTTAGGAAATAGGGCTGAAAGTGATTGAGCACCGAAATCTACGTGTCTTGTAGGTCGACGTTGTCCTTCGAACGGAAGACAATATATAAATGTTTGAATGGCTAGAACATTATACTACAACGGTGTCTAAGAGCCAGCCATGTTTTACAATGTCTGTATATTACCTGGGGAGAGCCTATACCTTCCTGATAAAACAGGTATGATGTACGAATGAGAAAAGGAAATCAAATGAGGTATCGTGCAGTCGGATGGCCGAATAGTACCAATGAAGGTGGGTAATGCCACTGGAGGGAAGTCGAGAGAGGTCTTTGACCTTGCCACATGACATCATATCAAAAGGGAAACATTATCTATACTCAGAGATAGGAGAAAATAATGACAACGAAACTGGAGAGAATCTCAGAATTATCTAAAGAAAATCCTGACATGAAATTCAACTCGATAGGACACTTGATTGACTATGACACGCTAAAAGCGTGTCATATCAAAATGGATGGTAACAAAGCTGTCGGAATAGATGGTATATCAAAAGAAGATTACGACCGTAATCTCGAAGAAAATTTGAGGGAACTAGTCCGAAAGCTTAAAAATAGGAGTTACAGACCCAAACCTGCTAAAAGAGTTGAAATCCCAAAAGACAATGGAAAGACGAGACCTCTAAGTATTTACTCATATGAGGATAAACTCGTGCAAGAAGCACTAAGAGAACTTATAGAAGCTGTCTTTGAACCACATTTCTACGATAACATGTGTGGTTTTAGACCTAATCGAAGTTGTCACGGAGCGATATGTAAACTAAATGATATGATTGAAGGGCATAAAACGGATTACATTTTGGATGCTGACATTAAAGGATTCTTTGATAATCTGTCACATGACTGGATAATCAAATTTATAATGTCACGCATATCTGACCCTAATATAATTCGTTTAATAGAACGAATGCTTAAGGCAGGAGTTCTGGCACATGGAGAATTTTATGTGGATGACTTCGGTGCAGGGCAAGGAAGTGTATGTTCACCAATTATCGCAAATATCTATATGCATTATGTTTTAATCTGGTGGTTTCATGAGAAAATAAAGCCGCTGATGAAAGACTACTGCGATATAGTTGTGTATGCTGACGATTTTGTGTGCTGCTTTCAATATAAGAAAGAAGCAGAAATATTCTATGAACTTCTCAAAAAGCGTATGGAACACTTTGGATTGTCATTGGAAGAAAGCAAAACACGTCTGATATACTTCGGGAGATTTGCAGAGGAAAATCTTGCTAAATTAAGCAAGAAGCCAGAAACCTTCGATTTTCTAGGTTTTACTCACTTTTGTTCAAAAAGCAGGAATGGTAAGTTCAGGGTTAAGCATAGAACAGCAAGTAAGAAATTTCGAAAGAAATGTAAACAAATGAATGAACTAATAAGAGACATGAGATTCGAAAAGAAGAAGTATATTTTGGCAAAAGTGAACCAGATTCTGACGGGTTACTATCACTACTACGGTATTACGGATAATTACCAGATGATGGATAACTTCAGAATGAGAGTGATACAGATTCTATTCTTTTGGATGAACAGACGCAGTCAGAGAAAGAGTTATACATGGAACGGGTTTAATGAATTTATGAGAAATAATCCGATTGTTAAGCCTAAAATATATGTGAATATTTATGGATAATCTGAGGCATTAGTGTCATGAAGAGCCGTATGCCTTAATTGGGCACGTACGGATCTGTGGGGGCTACACCCAGTAATGGGTGTTTCTACCCGACAAGTTGGTACAGGATACCATTAGACACGGAAGGTTCACCATCATAGTTGAACAGAGGAAGGAAGCCTTAATAAAAGAAAAGGAATGGAGGCTTTATTAAGAGAACTCTTTTTTAGCTATTCAGTAGAAGATACGATGACTGTCATACACTTTTGGCTCTGTTTTAAGAGGTAAATATTTAAAGAAAAGCCTATAAAATCAATGATTTAGGGCTTGACATTATAGAAAGGACTATACTATGAGAATAATAGAAATAAAAGAGAACAAGAAGCAATTTCTACCGTTATTATTATTGGCAGATGAGCAAGAGGATATGATAGAGCGCTATATTGATAGAGGGAGCATGTATGTATTAGATAATGATGGAGTGAAATGTGAATGTATCGTAACAGATGAGGGGAATGGTGTACTTGAAATAAAAAGTCTTGCTACTGAACCAGAGTTTCAGAAAAAGGGATACGGTACGGAGATGATTAATTTTCTTGTGGAACATTACAAAGGAAGTTATTCTATTTTGCAAGTGGGAACTGGAGATAGCCCATTGACTGTTCCGTTTTATGAGCGGTGTGGATTTACTTATTCTCATAGGATAAAAAACTTTTTCATTGAACATTACGATCATGTAATTTATGAAGGTGGGGTACAGCTAGTAGATATGGTCTATTTTCAAAGGCGTTTATAAAAGATACTTCTCTTGTAAGATGGAAATTCAAGAGGAATGTGTGTTGAGAGATATTAGTAGTTATAAAAGTATATTTCGCTTATAAGGCGATAGACAACGATTTTTTTCTCTTGTAAAATACAAAGAAAGAAGTAAAGGAGTGTTGTAAATGAAATATATATTAACTTCAGCAGAAGCCTCCAAATTGTTAAAAAAGATGATAGATGATAAAGAGGTAAGAAGAGCCAATGAAGAGCAAAGCTATATATTTTGTGCTGCATTAGGAGAAGACGTTGAGTCTGTACGCCCAGATTATGATTATGAAAAAACGAGCAAATATATTGATCTTTGTAATGAAAAGATTCGTATTATTAAGCATGCGATTAATTGTTTTAATACAAAACAGATAGTAGGGGATACAGGAATGACAATTGATCAAGTGTTAGTATATATGCCTCAGCTTGTGGAAAAGAAAAATAGATTGTACGATATGCAAATGAAGCTGCCAAAACAGAGAACATCATTATCCGGCTTTGGAAATAATGCAGTCATTGATTATTGTTATACGAATTATGATTTAGAGCGAGTAAAGAAAGATTATGAATTAGTTTCAGAAAAAATAAGAAAATTACAAATTCAATTAGATGTAGTGAATACAACAATAACAATGGAGATTGAACTTCCAGATTAAGCATGATATTCCGTCTGTTTCTCATGGTTGTTAAATTTGAAAAATAGTATTGATGAAATGCTTGTGAGTAAAGGTGAAAGTATAAGAAACAAGCACTTATTGTTTTACTTATTGTTTATTTTTGTTAAAGTATAAAGTAAATTTAGGATATAATATGTGAAGAAAATTAGTTATGATCAAAATAAGAGAGAATGCAGAGAAAACTGGTGATGAACTAAGATAGCTAAGTTCGGTTAAAGGCTATCATTATAAAAAGATTGTTTTTTGGAATTATGTATTTTATGATAAAAACCCTATGTCGATCAAAAGGAACAGAGATCAGCATAGGATTTTTTTATGGTATAATAAGTGAGTATTAGCGAACAAGAGTAAATGAAATTTATTGGGAGCATCGAGTGCCACCATAAAGATGCAGAGTAGCGGAAAGTATATGATTGATGCTATAAGACTATGATTGAGGTCGTAGATGGAATCCGAACAAAGATTTAGAGAAGCATTGCGTTATTAATGATAGACAGATGAAAAACAAGTTTTTGAGCATAACCTTTGGCACCCTACTGTTTGCCAAGAATAAGATAAAATTATAGTAAATAAATGTAAAAAAACTTGCCACTAAAGGTGGAGTTTCTTATAATGTTTTTATGCTTTCTTATAGAAAACGATTAAAAAAGGAAAGTATGAAAAATTCAAACGAATAATGATAACATGATTGATAGAAGGAGAGTTTGTCTTCTTTTGATATTGGATTACTCTGTGATATGACTCCTTGCAAATGAATTTATATCGGATTCTTGTCTATTTGACTTTAGTCTCAAACAATTAAAATATCATTACTTTAGTTTTATATTAGTAAGTATTTCATAATTTATAATACTTATAATACTAAATGTTTGAATAAAAAATAATCTCTCGGAATCCTGAGTGATTATGGTTAGCATAGCTAACAAAGGACA
>Cebus_capucinus_imitator_PRJNA485217_SSR105__coassemble_556_pt1 | contig 14556 bp, 16 predicted proteins | sample Cebus_capucinus_imitator_PRJNA485217_SSR105__metabat2_low_PE_004 | metagenome-assembled genome bin Cebus_capucinus_imitator_PRJNA485217_SSR105
AGAAGGAACATTCTCGATATGGGTATATTTGACCATATTTTGAGTAGCAGGAAAGGGATATGAACACAGTACAACAACTGATTCCAAAGTTATTTCAAAACGTTCAAGAGAAATGTCCGGTAATTGAAAGTATTACCAATGTTGTGACGGTCAACGACTGTGCCAACATTGTTTTGGCAAGCGGTGGCTCTCCGACGATGGCAGATCATAAAGAAGAAGTGGAAGAGATTCAAGCGGGCTGTGATGGACTTGTATTAAATATTGGCAATATCAGCCCCATGCAGCAAGAAGCCATGATAAAAGCGGGGAAAGTTGCCAATCAATACGGGCATTCCATCGTGCTTGATCCGGTTGGAGCGGGAGCTTCCACCATGAGAAATGAAGCGGTAAAACGTCTGTTATCGGAACTTAATATACAAGTCATTCGCGGAAATATTTCAGAAATAAAAGCGGTGGCACAAGGAAGTTCCAATACAAGAGGGGTCGATGCCAATCCGTTGGATTTGGTCAATGAACACAATTTAGAGGAAACCATTGAGTTTGCGAAAAAATTGAGCAAAGAGAAGAATTGTATCATTGCCATAAGCGGAGCGGTGGATATTGTAACCGACGGAGAGAGAACGTATTTGATTCGCAATGGACACGCCATGATGGCGAAAGTGACAGGGACAGGCTGTATGGTAACCCATGTGATCGATGTGTTTTTAAGTGTCAATCAACATACTCCGTTAGAAGCCGTTGTTGCTGCCATTGCTGCCTATGCGTATAGCGGAGAATTGGCTTATGAGAGAACAAAAAAAGAAGATGGCGGCACCTCGATGTTTCGAATGTATTTAATTGATTTTATGAGCAAGATGACAGCGGACTGTTTGCTTGGAGGAATGAAAATTGAAGAAAGATAGAACAATGATAAAGAATGCCATGCTCTTATATGCGGTAACCGATCGGGCATGGCTGCATGGAAGAACGTTAAAAGACTGTGTAGAACAATCGTTAAAAGGTGGCGTCACCTTTTTACAAATTCGGGAAAAAGAGTTAGACGAGAAAACCTTTGAACAAGAGGCGAGGGAGTTAAAAGAACTTGCAAAACAATATCAAGTGTCATTTGTTGTAAATGACGATATAGAGATCGCAAAGAAGATCGATGCAGATGGAGTTCATGTTGGTCAAAGCGATATGGCTTGTCAAAAGGCGAGAGAAGTGTTAGGAGAAGAGAAAATAATCGGGGTGTCCGCTCGAACGGTGGAAGAAGCCAAAAAGGCAGAGGAAGACGGAGCCGATTATATCGGGGTTGGCGCCATGTTTTCCACATCGACAAAAGAAGATGCCAAAGAGATTACAAGGGAAGAGATAGAAGCCATTCGAAAGGCAGTTACCATTCCTATCGTTGGAATTGGCGGAATTCATGAAGGAAATGTGCTTTGGTTAAAAGGAACCGGAATCGATGGAATTGCCGTTGTATCCGCCATCTATGGCGCAGAGGATATTCAAAAAGCCAGCGAAAAACTGTTGGCTCTCTCCAAACAAATGATAGAATAGTGGGGGAGAGAGATGGTACTTTTTTTCGATTTTGACGGAGTGATTGTGGATTCAATGCCCTATTGGGAGACATTAGGGGCAGATTATTTAAAGAGAAAAGGAAAAGTTCCGGAAGCGGAATTTCGAGAGATTATTTTTCCGATGACGATGGAAGAGTCCGCAGACTATGTAAAGAAAACATATGGAATTGAAGGTTCAAGGAAAGAGATCATCGACGATATGATGGCGCAGATCAAAGAGGAATATCTCACTACGATTCCGTTAAAAGCCGGGGTAAAAGAGGCAATTGAAAAATGGCATAGAGAAGGACATACCCTCGCTGTGATCACCGCATCGGAAGAAGAGATGGTGAGAGCTGTGTTGCAGAGATTCTCGCTGTCAGACTATATTTCGTTTCTCTTTACCTGTACAACATTTCACTGTTCCAAACGGGAGACGAAGATCTATGAAATTGCCAAAGAACGAACAGGAATTGCCGGCACAAACGAGAGGGGGATTCTTTTTGATGATAATTTATCGGCTTTAAAAGCTGCCAAAGAGGCAGGGTTTCTTTCAGTTGGAATCAAAGATTCGAGCAATGGATTGTATGAAGAAGCCATAAGAGAAGAGACGGGATATTATCTGGAAAATTTATTGGACTTTTCATTTTAAAGTGGTTCAACGGGATAAGGAGTGAAAAATATGACAACAAAAGAAAGAGAGTTAAAGAAACTTTGTTTTTCAGGGCTGTTAGTTGCAATGGGAGTAGTCTGTTCCGCATTTGCCATTCCGGTTGGGGCATCTAAGTGCCTGCCGATCCAGCATATGGTAAACGTTATCGCAGGCATTACATTAGGGCCTATTTATGGAGTGACAATCGCCTTTGTCACATCGACCATTCGCATTTTATTAGGAACAGGCAGTCTGCTTGCCTATCCAGGGAGTATGTGCGGAGCGCTGCTCTGTGGAGTGCTTTATCGTTTGACAAAGAAACCAATCTGTGGGTATATTGGAGAAGTTGTTGGAACGGGAATTATTGGAGCGCTGTTATCATATCCAATTGGAACGCTGCTCTTAGGAAAAGAAATGGCGCTTTTTGGAATGGTGATTCCATTTTCCATTAGCACTATCGGCGGAACGCTGATTGCAGGATTATTATTGACAGCGCTGTTTAAAACTCATATATTACAAGAAGATACTAGGGTGGAATAGACGAAATGCCTCTATTTGACACCGAACTCATTGGAAAGGAGAAAAAAGATGAACGCAAGTGTAGCAATTCAAGTATTACCAAATGTAAAAGATGATGAGGAGTTAATTCGTGTCGTAGATGAAGTGATTGATTACATCAAAAGCACGGGATATAACTATTATGTAGGTCCTTTTGAAACGACCATTGAAGGGGATTATGATGCGTTGATGGACATTGTAAAAGAATGTCAGCATATCGCCATTCGTGCAGGAGCGCCATCAGTTGCCGCTTATATTAAAGTGAGCTATAAACCAGAAGGAGATATTTTGACCATTGAAAAGAAAGTCACAAAACATCATCAATAAACTGTATTCCATAAGCGCCATTTTAATCCTTTTGCTTTTTTGGCAAGGGTTATGCAGCTTTCAGATTGTTCCGGAATTTATGCTGCCATCGCCAATCCAAGTGGTACAGGCTTTTATCAATGACTTTCCTCTGTTGATGAGCCATTCCGGCACTTCTTTGATGGAGGCATTGCTTGGGTTAGGGCTTGGCGTTTTCATTGGATTTGTGGCGGCGGTATTGATGGATCATTATGATTGGCTTTATAAGGCGCTTTATCCATTGATTGTATTGACACAGACGATTCCAACCGTTGCCATTGCGCCCCTTCTCGTATTGTGGCTTGGATATGAAATGGCGCCAAAAGTGGTATTGATTGTCATTGTAACCTTTTTCCCAATTGCTGTGGGGGTTTTAAATGGATTTCGCTCTGCGGATAAAGATACGATGAATTTATTAAAGACAATGGGCGCTGGAAATGTGCAGATTTTTTGCCATGTGAAGTTTCCAAGCGCATTAGGCTCTTTCTTTTCCAGCCTGCGCATCTCCATCTCCTATTCCATTGTAGGAGCGGTTATTGCGGAATGGCTAGGTGGAACAAATGGATTGGGCGTTTATATGACAAGGGTGCGAAAATCTTTTGCATTCGATAAAATGTTTGCAGTTATTTTCTTAATTTCCTTGTTGAGTTTGCTTCTTATGGCGCTTGTGAACTTCATTCAGAAAAAATGTATGCCATGGGAACAGATAGAAAAAGAGAAGTAAGGGAAGGAAAAAAGTATGAAAAGGTATGGAAAAAAATTAATGGCGCTTGCGCTGTCGACGATGATGGTATTGAGTTTTACTGCTTGTGGAGGAACGAGTGGTGAAAGCGATGGTGTAGAGAGCGGGGAAACCCAAAAAATTACATTTGTCCTTGACTGGACACCGAATACAAACCATACAGGCGTCTATGTGGCACAAGAAAAAGGATATTTTAAAGACGCTGGCATTGAAGTTGAGATCGTACAGCCGCCAGAAGATGGGGCAGAGGCATTAGTGGCTTCTGGAAAAGCTCAGTTTGGTGTTTCTTTTCAGGATACGTTAGTACCTGCCTTTGCAACAGATTCTCCGCTTCCAATTACAGCGGTGGCAACGATTATTCAGCATAATACATCGGGCATTATTTCCCGAAAAGGCGAAGGAATGGATACTCCAAAGGGCATGGAAAATCATAAATATGCCACATGGGACGCACCGATTGAAAAAGCCATGATTCAAAATGTGGTAGAAAAAGACGGAGGTGATTTTAGCAAAGTGGAAATGATTCCAAGCACGGTCACTGACGAATATACCGCATTAAAGACAAAGCAAGTAGATGCCATCTGGGTTTACTATGCGTGGGCAGGCGTTGCGACAGAGGTAAAAGGATTAGAGACCGATTACTTCGCATTTAAAGACATCAATCCAGTGTTTGACTATTATACACCTGTGATTATTGGAAATAATACGTATTTAGAAGAACATAGCGATACGGCAAAAGCCTTTTTAAATGCGGTAAAAAAAGGATATGAAGATGCCATTGAAAATCCAGAAGAAGCCGCAGATATTTTATGCAAAGCGGTGCCGGAACTTGATAAAGAGCTTGTGTTAGAAAGTCAAAAATGGCTCGTCGATCAATATAAGGCAGAAGTGGAACAATGGGGATATATCGATCCTGCTCGTTGGAATGATTTTTACAATTGGTTAAGTGAAAATAATTTGACAGAGCAAGCCATTCCTGAAAATACAGGATTTAGCAACGAATATTTATCATAAGACAGAAAATAGAAAATAGGTGAAACGATGGCAGAGTTAGTTACGAACCATGTGACAAAGAGATTTGATGGAAAGACAGTGATCGAAGATATTTCCATTACCGTACATGAGAAAGAACTGGTCTGCCTTCTTGGTGTAAGCGGCTCTGGAAAAACGACATTATTTAATGTGATTTCTGGACTTTTAACACCGGAGGAAGGCAGCATTTACTTAAATGGGGAAGAGATTACAGGGCAGTCGGGACATATTAGCTATATGCTTCAAAAAGATTTGTTGATGCCGTATAAGACGATTGTGGACAACATAGCCCTCCCGTTGGTGTTAAAAGGGGAGAAGAAAAAAGAGGCAAGAGAAAAGGCGAGCAGTTATTTTGAAGAGTTTGGGCTTGCGGGAACGGAGAAAAAATATCCAAACCAGCTGTCAGGTGGAATGCGCCAAAGGGCAGCCCTTCTTCGAACGTATTTATTTGCCAAAGGAGACGGAACAGAGTCTCTTGGGTTAGCCCTTTTAGATGAGCCGTTTAGCGCCTTGGATACGATCACAAAAGGAACGATTCATCAGTGGTATTTAGACGTGATGGAAAAGATTCATCTATCGACGATTTTTATTACCCATGATATTGATGAGGCGATTTTATTATCCGATTGCATTTACTTGCTGACCGGACAGCCCGGAACGATTACTGATGAAATTATTATTTCAGAACCAAAGCCTAGAAGAAAGGATTTTAATTTAACAGAAGAATTCTTGGCATATAAGAAAAAAATTATTGAAAAATTAGGAACAATGTGAGAAAATAGGTCTTGCTGTCTAAAAAGACATAGGATAGCTTTTATTGACAATCGTTTCTCCATCGTTTTGCGCAATCTGCACTATGACGAAAGGAAAAATCGTGATAGTGCATTTTTTATGTGTGAGAAAATAGTGTTTCCAGCCTATAAAAGGGATTGATGGGCAACGGTTCCGTAAAAGAATGTGTTTTGGCGGCAAAAATGATAAAATGTTTGATTTCAATACTGCGTTGTGGTATAGTGAGTGTGAGTGAGTATGAGAACGTATGAAACTTTTATTCACACAAAGGCGATAAGACATAAAAATGTGACTTGTAAGGTTATGATTATGAAACAGTTTGAAACAAAGAACAATTGAGATGTATGATAAAAGAACGAGGTATTAAAAATATGGGAAAAGGAATTAAAACAGAGGCAGTGAGCCATTTATTAGAGGCAATTCTCACGTTAGAAAATGTAGAAGAATGCTTTGATTTTTTTGAAGACCTTTGTACGGTCAATGAACTATTGTCATTAGCACAGAGATTTGAGGTAGCGAAAATGCTTCGTGAACACAATACTTATTTAGAAGTGGCGGAGAAAACAGGAGCATCAACAGCGACCATTAGCCGTGTAAACCGTTCCTTAAATTATGGAAATGATGGGTATGACATGGTATTTGAGCGAATGAACAAAGAAGAAAACAAATAAACGAGCGAAGAGAAAAGGCAGTTACAAATTCGTAGCTGCCTTCTTTTTCCACATTACTCTTTCTTTTTTTCTCGGCTCTCTTTTTGATCTTTGGAAAGAATTGGCGCATAGAGATTGTCGATCATCTGTTCAATAATCTGCTTTCTAAGAAAAATATCATAGCTTAACAATGCGATAATCGTAAAATTTTGTAACAGTTCTTTGTCCTCCCCTTTTAAATCGGGAAAAGCGGACTTGGCAAGTTCCACCGTCTCTTCAATGCTCGCTTTAATTTGATAGTGATGCTCATGCTCCACTTCATAGAGCGCCTGATAGATCTCCGGAAAATCGATTTTACCGCTTGTAGCGCGCGGCTCATAAAAATGTTCGGTTAAGGGATTTAAAATTTTTTGAATATCGCTGATGGATAAAATATTTTTTAGGTAATAAATATAGATTAAAAGATAAATCTGATTCTTGCTATATTTTTTCTTAATGGGCGGCGGCATCAGCTTATTTTTTGTGTAATTATTGATCATTGTCTTTGTCAATGTTTTGTCATCTTTATATCGTTTTGAATTGGAGAAGTGTTGATCCATAAAAGTCGTCACTTGATCCATATATAATTCAATATTTGGAATATCTTCTGGAAGAATGTAATCCAGTCTACACCACTGTGCAATATAATCCTTGATATCCATGAAAGTACCTCCTAGGATCTTATCATCTTGTATTAGAAAAAATTTCATACTATTAGTATAGCATAAAAACATAAAATAAAGTAAAAAAAATAAAAAGTCCTGGTCTTTAAGGAAAATAGGGGGAATTTATGGTATAATAGATGAGTATTCATATTCATAAGAGAACTATCGTATAGAACAAGGAAAAGGAGATAGCAGTATGGGAATTTTAAAGAGATTTACAGATATTATGTCAGCAAATATAAATGCATTATTGGATAAGGCGGAAGATCCGGCGAAGATGATCGATCAATATTTAAGAGAGTTAGAAAAAGATCTTGGCAATGTAAAAGCGGAAACGGCGTCTGTTATGGCGGAGGAGAAGCGAACAAAGAGAGAACTTGATGAGTGCAAGGAAATGGTTTCCAAACTTTCTTCTTATGCGGAAAAAGCATTGCTCTCAGGAAACGAAGCCGATGCAAGATCATTTCTTGAGAAAAAAGGGGAATATGTAAAAAAACAGACGACTTTGGAACAGTCTTATGAATTGGCAAAGCAAAATGCAGAAAAAATGCGAGTGATGCATGATAAGTTAGTAAAAGATATTCAATCATTGAATACGAGAAGAGATGAGATAAAGGCGAAAGTCGCTATGGCAAAGGCACAGGAGAAAATCAATCAAATCGGTTCCTCTATGGGCAATGCCACCGCGAACCTTTCTGCATTTGATAAAATGGAAGAAAAAGCAAACAAGATGTTAGATGAGGCAAGCGCAATGGCAGAGCTAAATCAGAGCAAAGAACAATCTTCGGTAGAAGATTTAATGGCAAAATATGATGCACCATCTGAGAAAAACGGTCAAGTGGAAGATGAACTTGCCGCATTAAAAGCAAAATTAGGGTTATAAAAAGCAATGGAAGAACAACAAGTATTTTTATGTGAGGCGTGTGGTTCCATTATGGAATTTGATGCCATTAGTCAAACATTAAAATGTCCGCACTGCGGAAACTCTGTTGAGATTGAACATCATGCGGAGAGAATTGTGGAGCACCCTTTGACGATTCAGGCGAAACAAAAGATGACGGTGGAACAAAAGACGACAAAGACAATTGAGTGTCAAGGGTGCGGTGCCAAGTTAGAAGTGAGCCAATTTGAAGCAACAGCGGAATGTCCCTATTGTGGAAGCCATTATGTGATTTCGGGTGAACAAGAAGAAGTGATGATTCCCGATGGCGTCGTTCCGTTTCGGGTGGATCAAAATCAGTTAAAGGAAATTTTTCAAACTTGGATTAAAAAGCGGTGGTTTGCGCCAAGAGAACTAAAGGGCTTGTATCAACGAGATCGTTTTATCGGAATTTATGTTCCGTACTGGACCTTTGATGCGAAAGCAGATGCCTCCTACACCGGACGTGGAGGAAGGCATAGAATCGAACATTATAAAGATTCTGAAGGAAAAGAGCAGACGAGGACGGTAATCGATTGGTACTATGTATCAGGAAACCTCCATCATTTCTTTGACGATATTCAAATACCCGCTTCCACTCGCTTTCAAGATGGATTATTTGATGGAATTGAGCCATTTTCTTTTCAAGAGTTAAAGTCTTATTCCAAAGAATATTTGTCCGGATATATGGCGGAAAATTATAGTGTGGATTTGGAAACTGGTCATCAAGAGGCGCTTCGAGAAATGGAGCAGGAGTTAGAAAGTAAGGCGACACAAGAGATTTTAATGCGGTATGACTGCGCAGACTCTGTACATATTTCACCGAGATTTTCGAAGGAAACCTATAAATATTTATTGGTGCCGATCTATTCCACTTCCTATCATTATAAAAACAAGCAGTATACCGTTGTGATCAATGGACAGAGCGGAAGGGTGAAAGGGGAATATCCAAAAAGCCCGATAAAAATAGCGGTTACCGCATTGCTGATCGTATTGGCTCTCCTCTTAGGCTATATGGCGATTGAAGGAAGCGAGCGATTGTTAAGCGGACAGCAAAAGACACAGCAAGAAGTTTTAGCAGCAGAAGAAATGCAGATAACAGAGATAGAAGAACAAACGTGAAACGTTATAGAAGTAGAAGAGGAAGATAGAAATGGGATTATTTTCAGGGCAGTTTGCCAATGTCGTAGAATGGGAAGAGTATCGAGATGATTTAATTTTTTGGAAATGGAACAATAAAGAGATTAAAAAAGGCTCAAAATTAGTTATTCGTCCAGGGCAGGACGCCATTTTCCTATACAATGGAAAGAGAGAGGGAATCTTTACCGATGAGGGAAGTTTTGATATTGAGTCAGAGATTCTTCCATTTCTCTCATCATTAAAAGGGTTTAAGTTTGGATTTAATAGCGGACTTCGTGCGGAAGTGTTGTTTATTAATACAAAAGAGTTTACAATCAAATGGGGAACGAAAAAAGCCATTAATATGCCTCATGAAAGCCTTCCGGGAGGGCTTCCAGTGCGGGTTTTTGGTACGTTTAACTGCAAAGTGAGCGATTACCTTGTCTTAATCGATAAAATCGCAGGAGTGAAACAACAGTATTCCATTGAGGACGTAAAAGAACGGGTGTTAGCGGTACTCGATCAGCTTCTTATGAAATGGATTATGAAAGAAGGCAAAGATCTCTTTAATCTTCAGGCAAATGCCTACGAGATTGCAAAAGGGATCGGAGAAGACTTGGATATGGAATTGATGAAAATTGGAATTTCTATCACCGGTTTTCAGATTGCAAGCTTTAACTATCCAGAAGAGATTCAAGAGATGATTAATAAAGTGGCATCACAGAGCATGGTTGGCGATATGGGACGATACCAGACGATGGCAATGCTCGACGGTATGTCAAAAGGCTCTCGAAGAGGAAGCCATATGGCAACGGATATGGCAGGAATGCAAGTTGGAATGATGATGGGACAGCAGATGGTACAACAGATGCAGCAAAACCAATCTCCAAATCAAACAGGCAATGGGCAGCCACAACAACAAAAGCCGAACTTTTGTCCAAACTGCGGAACAAAGACAAACGGAGCGAATTTCTGTCCAAACTGTGGAACAAAATTATAATGAGAAAAGAAGAAACGAATAGAAGCTCAGAAAGCGATTATAAGAGAGTAGTGGGCAAGAAGAGACATCGAAGGAATGTTTTCTTGCAAATGAGGGAGGAATGGGGGAAGGAAAAAGAGAAGAGAGAAGAAAGGAAAAAGTATGAGCATTTATGATACATTAAATCCTCAGCAAAAAGAAGCGGTATTTCACACGAAAGGCCCGCTTTTACTGCTTGCGGGAGCAGGTTCTGGAAAAACAAGAGTATTGGTTCATCGAATTGCCTATTTAATTGAACAAGAGCATGTAAATCCTTGGAACATTATGGCGATTACATTTACAAATAAAGCGGCAGGAGAGATGAGAGAGCGTGTCGATGATATGATCGGTTTTGGAGCCGAAAGTATTTGGGTAAGCACCTTTCACTCCACTTGTGTGAGAATTCTAAGACGCCATATTGATTTATTAGGGTATGAAAATAGTTTTACGATCTATGATACCGATGATCAAAAGACGTTGATCAAAGAAGTCTGCAAGTATTTGCAAATTGATACAAAAATGTTTCCGGAGAGAGGGCTCATGGGGGAAATCTCCAAAGCGAAAGATGAATTTATCACACCTTCTGAATATGAAGCGGAGCATCAAGGCGATTTTAGAAAAACAAAGGTGGCAAGCGTTTATAAAGAATATCAAAAGCGCTTAAAAGCCAATAACGCATTGGATTTTGACGATCTGCTGTTTAAAACCGTGGAGCTTTTTCAATTTTATCCAGACGTATTAGAGAAGTATCAAGAACGATTCCAATATATTATGGTGGACGAGTATCAGGATACGAACCATGTTCAGTTTTTATTTGTCAGCATGTTGGCAGGAAAATACCGCAATCTCTGTGTCGTAGGAGATGATGATCAATCCATCTATAAGTTCCGTGGGGCAAATATTTATAATATTTTAAACTTTGAGAAAAAATATGAAGATGCGAGAGTGATTAAATTAGAGCAGAATTATCGCTCTACACAAAATATTTTAAATGCAGCCAATGAAGTGATCCGAAACAATCAAGGGAGAAAAGATAAGACATTGTGGACCGATAATGAAGAGGGAGAATTGGTGTCTTTTTCTCAATATGATACTGAATATGATGAGGCGGAGCATATTGTTGATAAGATTGAACAGCTTGCAAAAGATGGAACAGCGAGATACCAAGATATTGCGATTTTAAATAGAACCAATGCCCAATCCCGTGTATTTGAAGAGAAGTTCCTATTAAAAAACATTCCGTATAAAATCGTTGGCGGCGTGAACTTCTATCAGAGAAAAGAGATCAAAGATTTAATTAGTTATTTGAAAGTGGTGAACAATGGGCAAGACGATCTCGCCGTTCGAAGAATTATCAATGTGCCTAAGAGAGGAATTGGATTAACAAGCATTGATAAAATTCAAAACTATGCCATTGGAAGAGGCATTAGCTTTCTCGATTCTGCCTATGAAGTGGAAAATATTGCAGGAATGTCAAGAGCCATTGGGAAGATACAAGAATTTACGAATTTAATTGATGATTTTAGAAAACAAGCGCTGGAAATGAGCCCATCGGAATTATTTTCTTATATCATCGAACAGACCGGGTATGTCGATGAATTAGCGGCGGAAAAAACAGAAGAGGCGGAAGGCAGAATCGAGAATATCGATGAATTGCTTAATAAAATTGTGAGCTATGAGGAACAAGCAGACGAGCCAAATCTAAATGAATTATTGGAAGAAATCGCACTTGTAGCGGATATTGACAGTTTGGAAAATGAAAATGAAGCGGTTGTTATTATGACACTTCACAGTGCGAAAGGTCTGGAGTTCCCATATGTCTTCATGGGTGGCATGGAAGACGGAATGTTCCCAAGCTATATGACGATTATATCCGGAGATAAAAGCGAACTAGAGGAAGAGCGCCGTCTTTGCTATGTAGGAATCACCCGTGCCAAGAAACAGCTCTTTTTAAGCGCTGCAAGAAAGAGAATGATACGGGGGCAGACACAGTTTAATAAAGTATCAAGGTTTATTGGTGAGATACCGAGGGAATTGTTAGAAGTGAATCATGGAATGTCCAGATTCCAAAGAGGGGGATTTTCTTCTGGAGCAATGATAGACGATGCAAAAGCCACACTCTTTGTCAAGAGAAAACCGCTTATGAGCGCAAACCCTTACGCCAAACAAGAAGTGGTAGGAAAGCCAAAAGAAACGTTAGACTACGAAGTAGGGGATACGGTAAAGCATATGAAATTTGGACAGGGAGTTGTATTGGCAATCCAATCTGGCGGAAGAGATTATGAAGTGACGGTAGACTTTGAAAAAGCAGGCGTGAAAAAAATGTTTGCTTCTTTTGCAAAATTAAAGAAAATAGGAAACTAGAATAAGAATCTGTTAAATTTCTATAAATACATAGTAAAATGAGTGAAAAGATGTTATAATACTACTAACGCTAATGAAGAAGGAGATAGACGATGTTGAAAAATTGTTTATATCTGAGGAATGGTGTAAGAAATCGTGGAGAAAGGACGGAACCATTTATGAAAAATATCGATGAATTATTAAGTGCAGCAAAATTATCTGAATTACTTGCGAAAAAAGAAAGAGAAGAAAAAGATAATAAAATTGTATGGGCATTAGCAATCATTGGTGCAGTAGCAGCAGTAGCAGCAATCGCTTACGCAGTGTACCGATATTTAACACCAGATTATCTCGAAGATTTCGAAGATGACTTTGACGATGATTTTGATGACGACTTCTTTGATGATGAAGAAGAGGAAGAAACTGTTGTTGACAAAGTAGAAGAAAAAGAAGACGTACAGGAAGTACAAGAAGAAGCTGAGAATACAACAGAAGAATAAGAATAAAAAGGGGCTATTATTTTATGGTGAGCAATCATAAAATTCCTTGTTTCTATGTAAAAAACTTTATTGATCCCCATAGAAACAAGGAATTTTATATCAATGATATATAGAGATTTTAGAAGGGAATGGAGCGTTTCTTTTCAGTTTCAATTCAGTATTCCAAATTATAATAGTTGTAAATCAGATGGAAAAGACAAAAGGAAGCGAAAAGAATCGAATTGCATTTCAAGGAGGTTCCTATTCACTGATTCTCTCTGTTGTATTATTGGCGATTTTAATTGTAGTCAACATTTTTGCTGGAGCTTTGCCAACAAACCTTACAAAGTATGATATAAGTGCCACAAAGCTCTATTCCATTACGAGCAATACAAAAGTTGTAGTAAACGCTTTAGAAGATGATGTGACGATTTATTGGATTGTGCAGTCGGGAGAAGAAGACGAGGTCATAGAAAATCTGCTGAGCAAATATGAAAGTTTATCGGAACATATTGAAGTCGTAAAAAAGAATCCGGATATTTATCCAACTTTTGCAGAACAGTATACAAGTGAGACGGTGGAAAATAATAGTTTAATTGTGGAATGTGGCGACCGAAATCGCTTTATCGCCTACGGAGATATTTATGTGTCAGAAGCGGATATGTACTCCTACTCCTATACGACATCGTTTGATGGAGAAGGGGCGATTACGTCAGCCATTGATTATGTGACCAATGAAGAACAGCCGAAAGTATATCTATTAGAAGGGCATGGGGAAGAAGAACTTCCGGATACTTTTGCCGATCAGATTGAAAAAGAAAATATTGAAACGGAAACACTCTCTCTTTTGAAAGTAGATGAGATTCCAGAAGACGCCAACTGCATTATGATCTACGGCCCAACAACTGATATTTCTAAGAAAGAAAAGAACATATTGGCAAACTATGTAAAAGAAGGCGGTAAATTATATGTGATGGCAGGGCCTGTTGAAGAAGGAACGTTAAAGAACTTAAATAGCCTATTAGAAGATTATGGAGTGGCGACGACGGAAGGAATTGTCATAGAAGGGGATCGGGAACATTATGCGTTCCAGACACCGTATATTCTAATGCCGGATATGGCAAGCGATGAAGTAACAGACTCTTTACTTGAGGAAAATTACTATCCAATTATGCCGATTTCCCAAGGCTTGACAGTAAAAGACAGTTCTACTGATGCCACAGTGACACCATTGCTTACAACTTCCGATGACGCATTTAGTAAAACCGACGGCTATGGGCTATCCACTTATGAGAAAGAAGATGGGGACATTGACGGGCCATTTACATTAGGGGTATCCATTCAAAATAGCAGCGAAGGACAGATTGTTTGGTTTTCTTCTTCTAGCTTTATCGAAGATATGTACAACGCCTATTCTTCAGGCGCAAATGTGGATTTGGGAATGAATGCGCTTTCTTCTTTAATTGGAGAAAGTGAGGCGATGGCAATTCGAAGTAAATCTTTAAACTATAATTATCTTACAATTAGCGATTCCACTTCTTCTTTCCTAAAAGTGCTGATGATCGGTATCTTCCCATTGGCATATTTAGGAGTTGGAATTTGTGTCATTCTAATAACTTCTCGGAATCTCAAAGAATGAGATTCTAATCGAAAATTGACAACTGA
>Cebus_capucinus_imitator_PRJNA485217_SSR105__coassemble_562_pt1 | contig 14456 bp, 14 predicted proteins | sample Cebus_capucinus_imitator_PRJNA485217_SSR105__metabat2_low_PE_004 | metagenome-assembled genome bin Cebus_capucinus_imitator_PRJNA485217_SSR105
AATATGGGATTCTTTTTGTACCATCGAAAATCGAAATTTCCTATAATATAAAAAAATGGCACCCTGCTGCGATTCAGGGTGCCTATAAATGAGGGGGAGAGGATTCAAATATATGAAAAGCTCTTACAAGTATTAATATACAAGAAATTTGTGTTCAATCTGTGTTCTTTCTCTTAAAGAAATCTAAACTTCTTAAACATTTTCTTTCTATTTTTCATAAAGACCTTTTATAATTTTTGGGAAATGCTATAATACTTCTATAACATCATGTTCAGACAGAGAAAAGTTGTTCTGTCGATTATGATTTATTATGACAGCTTATTTTTGAGGAGGTATCATCTTATGAAAACACTGGAAACCAAACGACTGATTCTAAGAGATTGGAAACGAGAGGACGTTACCGATCTCTATGCTTATGCTTCAAGTCCTAAAGCTGGCCCTATGGCAGGTTGGAAGCCTCATAAAACACTGGAAGAATCCAAAGAAATTCTTTCTCTCTTCATAAAAGAAAAAGAAACCCTTGCCATCGAATTAAAGTCCACTCATAAAGTAATCGGCTCTGTTGGTCTTCATCACCGCACTTATGCTGAGTTTGGAGATATATTAGAGCTTGGTTATGTACTCTCTGAAAACTACTGGGGACAGGGTATTATGCCAGAAGCTGTACAAGCAGTTCTTTCTTATGCCTTCATGGATTGTGGCCATGACCGCATTTTTGTAGCACATTTTTCAAACAACAATCAATCCAAACGAGTCATTGAAAAATCAGGCTTTCAGTTTCTAAAAAAACTTTCCACAAACAGGAAAGATTCCTCTGGAAACTTCATAGATGATTATTTCTATGAACTGACGAAAGAAAAATACATAAAACTTCTTAAATCACAAGAATCAACACGGTCATAATCATCATACTAATAATAACAGAAAGAGAGTTTGTCATACTTGATAGTTCCGTATCCCCATTGCATCTCTCTGTAAATACACATGCTAAAGATGCAAGAGGCGCAAAACTGATAATCGCCAATGTTTTTCTCACGTCCGCTTCAAATGGCAATCCATAATAAAGCAGGAATGCCATAACCGCTGAGAACGCATACCGAACTCCTAAAAGCGAGAAAACTCTCTTTAAATATTCTTTATTCATATGAATTTCCAGCATCATTCCAATCATCAGCATCGATAAAAATCCGTTGGCATTTCCAATGGTCGTGCTTAATTGCTGAACAATCGGTGGAAATGGAAGCTCAAATGATTTCATAATCACCGCAATTAAATAACAGTCAAATGGCACAGAACAAAAAAGTTTTTTGCACGTCTCTTTGATATTGATCCGTTTCCCTTGCCCATTTTCGATAACTCCTGATGCAACGGCATAAGTACCGCCTGTACACATAATGGAGTTCCCTGCATCAAAAAGGCATGTTACAATAACTCCAATTGGCCCTAAGAAACCTTGGGCATATGGCAGCGTAAAGCACCCGATATTATATCCAGCGCTATTGCACATCCAATAGACTTTATCATCTCTTGATTTCTTTTTACAAATAAAAAAAGCAATTGCCAAAAGCCCTACATTTCCAAGAAATCCAATGAACAGAATCAAAAAGAGCTGTGCTGATAGATGTTCTACTTGATTGAAACTGGATAGAATAGCCGCCGGCAATGAAATATTTAATACGATTTTTGAAATCGTTCTCGATTCCCCTTCTTTAAAAAATCCCTTCTTTTTTAGAAAATATGCAAGGCAAATAATTAAGATGTATGCACCTGCTTTTGTCAATACTTCGGTCATTTCGGACTCCTTTTCTCGTATCTCTTTATTTTTTATAATACAAAAACTGCCACAGAGTCAGGAAGTTTTTCGTATTTATCGAAAACGCCTACTCTATGGCAGTCTTTTAAAGACAATTAAGCAAGTTTTACTGTGTTTAATTTAACACCAGGTCCCATTGTAGAAGAGATTGTTACGCTTCTTAAATATTGACCTTTTGCTGCTGCTGGTTTTGCCTTATTGATTGCATCTATTAATGTTTGGAAGTTGTCTGCTAACTGTTCCTCTGTGAAGGAAGCTTTTCCCACTGGCACGTGGATAATATTTGTTTTATCAAGTCTGTATTCAATCTTACCTGCTTTAATATCAGCGATCGCTTTTGTTACGTCCATTGTAACTGTACCAGCTTTTGGGTTTGGCATTAATCCTTTAGGTCCTAATACACGTCCTAAACGACCAACAACACCCATCATGTCTGGAGTTGCAACTACAACGTCGAAATCTAACCAACCTTCATTCTGGATTTTAGGAATGAGTTCATCTCCGCCTACGAAATCTGCTCCAGCTGCTTCTGCTTCTTCAGCTTTTGCTCCTTTTGCGAATACTAAAACACGAACTGTTTTACCTGTTCCGTGAGGTAATACTACCGCACCGCGAACCTGTTGATCTGCGTGACGACCATCAACACCTAAACGAATGTGAGCTTCGATTGTTTCATCGAATTTAGCGCTAGCTGATTTTTTTACAAGTGCAACTGCTTCTGCTACATCATAAGTAGCTGTTCTATCTACAAGCTTTGCAGCTTCTACATATCTTTTACCTTTTTTCATTTTAAAATTGACCTCCTGTGGTATTATCGGGAGCTACCCTCCCACTTCTGGAACCTCTATGAAATACTTACTTCTATTCCACAAGCCCCTGAGTAATTGTTCTATCGTTAAGTTACTTGGAAACCGTTCTCTCATTTTTGTGGCTCTACCGTCAGCCTAACAACAAACAAGAAAAACGCTTTACAGAGAAGAGAAAATTAGTCTTCTACTGTGATTCCCATACTTCTTGCTGTACCAGCGATCATGCTGATAGCTGCATCAATGCTTGCTGCATTTAAATCTTTCATTTTTAATTCAGCAATTTCTTGAAGTTTTGCTCTAGAGATTGTAGCAACTTTTACTTTGTTTGGTACACCTGATCCTGATTGGATATTGCAAGCCTTCTTTAATAAAACTGCTGCTGGTGGAGTTTTTGTGATGAAGCTGAAGCTTCTATCCTGATATACTGTAATAACAACAGGAATGATCATTCCGTCCTGATCTGCAGTTTTTGCATTGAATTGTTTTGTAAATTCAACGATATTTACACCATGCTGACCTAAAGCTGGACCAACTGGTGGTGCAGGTGTTGCCTTACCTGCTGGAATTTGTAATTTAATATAACCGGTAACTTTTTTTGCCATGATAGCTAACCTCCTGATTATTGTGGTATTTGCGGGAATGTCCCTCCCACCGTCCGTTCCGTACAGACGAATTTTTTGTTACATTTTCTTCACGTCCATGAAGTTAATTTCTACTGATGTGGCACGTCCAAAGATATCGATATCGATGGCCACTGCTTGTTTTTGAAGATTAATTGCTTTAATCTGTCCAATGGTTCCTTGCCATGCTCCTGAAACAACTTCAATGGTGTCTCCTATTTCGAAATCAATTTCAACAGTCGCCGCTTTTGCACGTTCTGCTGCTAAATCAATTCCTAATGGACGCATTTCTTCTTCTGTTAATGGCACTGGTTTTGATCCTGGGCCAACAAATCCTGTTACACCTCTTGTATTACGAACAACATACCAAGTGTCATCGTTCATCACCATATTGATTAAAACATATCCTGGGAACATCTTCTTAGAAACATTCTTTTTCGTACCGTTCTTCACTTCGACTACGTCTTGCAAAGGAACAATTACTTCTAAGATTTGATCTTCTAAGTGTCTGTTTTCAATCGTTTTTTCAATATTGGCTTTTACTTTGTTTTCGTAGCCTGAATAAGTGTGAACTACATACCAATTTGCTTCTGCCATATGTTCCACCTTTACTTTTACTTTTTACTTAATCAGTAAATCCATACCATATTGTACAAAGAAATCAAAGACTGCAACTGCAGCTCCGAGAATAATCGCTACAACAAGTACAACACTTGTTTCTTTTGCAATTGTACCTTTAGTAGGCCATACAATTCTGCCAAATTCTGCCTTGAGTCCTTTGAACCAGTGCTTTTTTGGAGCTTTTGGGGCTTGTTCTGTTTGTTTCGCTTTTTCAGTTTTTCCCATGCGATCACTTCCTTTTCAGCCTGATTATTTTGTTTCTTTGTGTAATGTGTGTTTTCTACAAAATCTACAATATTTTTTAGTTTCCATTCTATCTGGATGTGTTTTTTTATCCTTTGTCATATTGTAGTTACGTTGTTTACAATCTGTACATGCCAATGTAATTCTTACGCGCACAACTTCCACCTCCGTTTTAATTAAGTTAAATTAAGGCATAAAAAAAAGACCTCTTCCATTTGTCTATGCTTGTTTAGCATAACACATCTGATTCCATACGTCAATATTTTTTCCTTGAAATCCTTATAATTTTCTCCGTTTTTTTCCATTTTTTCTCTATTCTTGTTAAAAAATCGATTTTCCTATCTCCATTTGCAATAAAATAGATCGCAGATTCATTATCTTATTGAATCCCTTATTAAAAAAAATAGAGAGGGAAATTGAAAAAGGAGTTTTTAACAATGCCTAATAAACAAATCTATTCCCATTTTAAATACGCAGTGCTTTTTCTTACATTGTTTTCCTTTCTCTTTTCCGCCACACCGGTATATGCGAACTCTTATATCGCTTCTATCCGCTCCCAGTATGAGTTAGATGGAGACGATCCCCTTTCCATTGTTCGTGCCAGTGAGAGCTGGTCTTACTATCGTTCCAGCAAAAAAGTAATTGTAGCGGTGATTGATACCGGAATTGATATTTACCATGAAGATCTGCATGAAAACATATGGACAAACTTGAGAGAATACGACGGAAATGGAATTGATGACGATGGAAATGGTTATGTCGATGACGTTCACGGTTGGAATTTCTATGACAATTCTCCGATTCTATGCAGTTATAACGCCGAAGGACAGGCAAATCCCGAAGATGATGATAACCACGGAACCCATGTAGCAGGAATTATCGGCGCTGTCGCCAATAATGGAATTGCCGGAGTCGCCTCTAACGTCAATGTGCAAATTATGCCTCTTAAGGTGACTGGTGGCAAAAACGGAACTGGAAAAACATCTTCTCTCATTAAAGCGATCAAATATGCATCGGATATGGGCGCTTCCATCTGCAACATCAGCTTAAATTCTTCCAATTACAGCGAAGAACTCTATCTTACGATGATGAAGTCCCCTATGCTCTTTGTATGTTCTGCTGGAAATAATGATTCAGGCGGTGTGAATATCGACCAAGAAAAGACGTATCCTGCCTCTTTTTCTTTGCCAAACGTGATTTCCGTGGCAGCAATTGATTCGAATTATCAATTGGCAAGCTATTCGAATTATGGAAAAAATTCTGTGGCAATTGCGGCTCCTGGAACTCGCATTTACAGCACTTTAGTCGGAGATAGCTATGGACGCTTCACTGGAACTTCTATGGCAACCCCTTTTGTTTCTGGAACGGCTGCCATTTTATCCACAATGAGCCAAAACTTCTATGCCAGCGAGCTTCGAACGCTTATTTTAACGTCCGCCTCCCCTCTTTCAAATTTAACCGGCAAAGTAAAGACAGGGGGAATTTTAGATACGACAAGCGCCGTCACCCTTGGAAAGAGTTCAATTCATGAAAAAGATACAACGGCTCCAACATTAAAACTCTCTTCCAAAAAAGGGAGCAATCAGGTTACCATTTCCATTGCCGATCAGCACTCCGGATTAAAAACCCTCTGTTATCTCAGTGGAAAACATTCCAAAAATAACTTTAAAAAAGGCGCTCGTGGTATTACCGTGACGTCTTTGCAGCTAAACCTTACAAAAGGCACTTATACGTTCTATGCTTCTGATTGGGAAGGAAACGATGTCATAAAGACAGTTCAAGTAAAATAAACGGTTCCCAAAGAAGTGGTTTTGCTCTTTTCTATAAACAAATTTCGAAAGACAAAAGACAGACAATCCAACAAGGAGATTTTCTCTAGCTCTCCTAACGGCTCATCTGTCTTTTTCTCTTTTTGCTCTTTATTTTTTACTTGCTTGGCAACACTTCTAACCAATATCCGTCAGGATCGGAAATGAAATAAATGCCCATCTCTGGATTTTCAAAACAAATGCAACCCATCTCTTTATGCTTTGCATGAGCTGCCTCATAATCGTCCACTTCAAATGCCAGATGGAATTCACATTCTCCTAAGTTATATGGATCTTTATGATCTCTTAACCATGTCAATTCTAACTGGAAATCGCTCTCTTCATTGGCGAGATATACAAGAATAAAACTTCCGTCTTTTGCTTCTTTTCTGCGGACTTCATAAAGCCCTAACGCCTCTTTGTAAAACTGAATAGAACGGTCTAAATCTTGCACATTATAGTTTTCATGGATCATTTTAAATTTCATAGTCTTATCCTTCTTTCTTTTTATATGATTGTTATGAAATAATCTCTGTTTCTCTTGCCAATTCTAATCTCTCTCGATATGGCTTTAACTCTTCTTTTTCCAAATAAGGTTTTATGGCGTCTTCTCCGCCCCATTCGTCAAAATGCATTGGAAATATATGGGCAATTTCACACTTCTTTAACAGCTCTACAATACCTAACAAAGCGTTATGCTCCTGCCTTGGATCTACGACGATAAATCCACAATCGATGTTCATTCCTTTTAATGCATCGGTCTGCTTTTGATACATTCCCTTCTGCCATTGATTCCATTGTTCTGGCTCACCGTCCCAATGCCACCAATTTAAGTCCCCTGCATGGTAAAATGTCTTGCCATCAGCTTTTACTAAAAAGGCGCAGCCTTCATCGGTGGATTGCAAGGTCTGAATTTCCAGCCCTTCTAGGCGATAGCTTTCTTCATTTTGTACAGGCAAACAATTCTTTTCCCGCCGCTTTAACACTTTATGATAAAAAACATAGAATACTTCATACGTTTGCTCCAACTCAAAAATAGCCGGATTATAGTGATCATGATGTCCATGGGAAACGAATACTACAACTTTCTTTCCCGAAAGATCCGGAAGTTCCCCTTTAAAATAGTCAAAAAGCAGAAAATAATGGTCTGTCTCCACAAGGAACCCGCTGTGATAAATACGAGTTACACGAATCATGTTGCCACCTTCTTTCCATTTCATTTGTTCCTGCTCATGTGAAAGGCTTGCCTTATATCCTTTTCACTATGATCAATATGTTATAATAGCATATTTTCTCATTCGTTTCTATAAAAGTTTCTATGCTTTTCTGTCCATCGGACTATGTTCTATAACTGAGCAATAAAACGTTCAAACGCTTCTTTTCCTTCTTTTGTTCGTTTATAAACACCTGCATCTAAAAGCACCTGTTCAAATACTTTTCCAATCTCTCGTTCCACTATCTCATCAATATTTTCCTTTGTGATTGTTTCATAACGTGGTAGGAATTCTTCCACCCAGTCGGCGTGTTTTTCTAACTCTTCATCTTGTCGTATATCGTTTCCATCTAAGATAAATTGTTTTAATCGCTCCATTTCTTTTTTCAGACGTGCCGGCAACACTGCAAGCCCCATCACTTCAATCAACCCAATATTTTCTTTTTTAATATGGTGAAGGTTTGCATGAGGGTGATAAACTCCCAATGGGTGTTCCTCCGTCGTAATATTATTTCTAAGCACTAAATCAAGCTGATAAGAATCGCCCACCATGCGAGCGATTGGAGTGATCGTATTATGAGGTTCCCCTTCTGTTTCAGCATAAACAAAGGCGCTTTCGTCCGTATACCCTCTCCAACTTGTCAAAATATGATCCGCCAATTCAATGATTCTATTCTCATCTTTTGCAGTCAAACGAAGCACAGACATCGGCCATTTGACAATCCCTGTTTCAACATCTTCATATCCTTTGATTGTATAAATGGATTCCACCGGCGCCTTTTCCATAGCAAACTGATAGCGTCCTCCTTGAAAATGATCGTGCGCCAATATAGAACCGCCTACAATTGGAAGATCGGCATTGGATCCTAAGAAATAATGAGGAAATTGCTTTACAAAATCAAACAGTTTCCGAAATGCTTGTCGATCAATTTTCATCGGCGTATGTTCCCCATTAAATACGATACAATGTTCGTTGTAGTATACATAAGGAGAATATTGAAATCCCCATGACTGCTCATTAATCGTGATCGGTATAATTCTATGATTTTCACGAGCCGGGTGGTTCATATTCCCTGCAAATCCTTCATTTTCTTTGCAAAGGAGACATTTTGGATAGGAACTTGCTTTCGCATTTTTTGCTGCTGCAATGGCTTTTGGATCTTTTTCAGGCTTTGATAAATTGATCGTAATATCAAGATCCCCATATTCCGTATTTGTCACCCATTTCAAATCTTTTTTAATTCGATATCTTCTAATATAATCAGAATCTTGGCTTAACTTATAAAAATAATCCGTTGCTTCTTTTGAAGAAGAGCGATAATGCTCTTTAAATGTTTGAATCACTTGACTTGGTCTTGGCATCAAACAATTCATTAATCTCGTATCAAATAAATCTCTTGTAGCAACACCGTTGTCATCAATAACTCCATGCTCAAATGCATAGTCTAGCATATCCTTTAAAATATCTTCTAATTCAGCGTCTTCCACTTGTAACTCTTCATATTCTGTCACTTTTAATAAATCCAATAAAAGATTCGTTGTATAAATTCGATCTTCTTCTGTTAGAAGCTCTGCTGCAATTCCATAGTTTACTAACTGTTTGATTCTTCCTTGAATTTCCATCGTTTCCCTCCATACCAATTTTCTGTGTTCCAGTCCATTCCATTTTATCATTTCTTATAACATTCTGACAAAATGTCAGGTCATTTCCTCTTCCATCTAAACTGTTCCTAATGCCATCAATGAATCTAAGCTTCAAGGCGAACTGGTCCAGAACCGATTTCTACTACATAAAAGTCCGCTTTATAGCCGATCTTTTCTTCATATTCTTTTCCTACCTGTTCAATAAAAGATTCCACTTTCTCTGTTTCCACAATGCTGACCGCACAGCCTCCAAAGCCCGCTCCCGTCATACGAGCGCCAATAACACCTTCTTGTTTCCATGCTGCTTCCACAAGAGAGTCTAACTCAATTCCAGTCACTTCATAATCGTCTCTTAAGGAAATATGAGAAGCATTCATTAACTGTCCAAATAAACGTAAATCATTATTTTTTAACGCTTCCACTGCTTTTACCGTTCTTTGATTTTCATAGACAGCGTGTTTTGCGCGTTTTACACGAATCGGATCTTTAATTTCTCCCTTTACTGCTTCAAAGTCTTCCTCGGTCAATTCTCCAAGCGCCTTGATTGCTTTTACTTTCTGAATCTCTGCTAAGGCTGTTTCACACTCTTCTCTTCGTTCATTATACTTGGAATCGCCTAGCCCTCTCTTTTTATTCGTATTCATAATGACGATTTTCGCATGTTCAAGCTGAACTGGCGCATATTGATAGTCCAATGTTGCCGTGTCTAAATAGATTGCACAATCCTTTTTTCCCATAGCGATGGCAAACTGATCCATAATTCCACAGTTTACTCCAACATATTTATTTTCTGCATACTGGCTATAAAGAGAGGCTTTTACCATATCCACATCAGAAAATCCATATAAATCAATTAAAATCTTGCTCGTAAGCACTTCTAAAGATGCGGAAGAAGATAAGCCTGAGCCGTTTGGAATCGTTCCGACACAAGCAAAGTCAAACCCTTCTGTCACCTCATATCCATGTTCTTTAAATGCCCAAATCACGCCCTTTGGATAGTTCGTCCAGTTGGCTTCTTTTGTATAAGTCAGTTCATCAAGAGAACTTTCTAACACCCCAAATTTCTCAAAGTTCATGGAGTAAAAACGAAGTTTTCTATCGCTTCTCTTACGAACTACCCCATATGTTCCGATTGTAAGCGCACATGGAAATACATGACCGCCATTATAATCGGTATGTTCTCCAATTAAGTTCACACGACCTGGCGCAAAAAATGGAATGATCTCTCCACCTTCTCCAAATACCTCTACAAACTTCTTCATTAATTCCTTCACCATTTGATTGCCCTCCATATCACTTTATTTATAATAATATTTTTGTTTTAATCCAATATTTATGTTTTTATTATACTTTTAAATGGCAGGCGTGTAAACACTTATTTTGAAGAATCATATACAATTTTTAACACTAAGTTTTGGGCATGATCACCAAAACACTCTCCAAACAGATTCAGCCCTCCTTGATGAACGGCATCTTCTTTCACTCCAATTCGAACAGAAATATAGTCTTTTTCTTCTAAATGATATTCATGAATCGTAGCCTTATTGGAAAGATTTCCATCTAGAAAAGAACCTTTCTCTGTAATCCTCCATGTCTTTAATTTTCCATACTGCGTATTTTTATCCGGCCACCATGCGGGATTTCTCTTTCCTCGTCTCCCTCCAAAATCACTTGGACATTCCCATGTCCCTGCCTCGATCCCATTGATCCAAACGGTAATATCGGACTTACAAGTTAAGTCATATTCATGGGTTTCGGAACAAAGTTCTGCGGACAGCTCAAGGGCTTTCGCCTTCTCTGTCATTAAAATCGTATTTGGAAATCGATATTCCACATATCCGCTTTGTCCAAACCATAGAAGCTGTGCTTCATGGCGATTTGGGCTATAAAAGCATCTTGGCTCGTCTTCTTCGTCAATAGGCCCTTCTTGGCTTACAATCCCACAAGTAGGCATAACTTTATAATCCACATAACTTCCAATCGGCATTTTGATCACTTCCGCCTGCTGTTTTAAATCTTCCTCTGAAAATAATGAAATTTTTAATTGCTCTACATTTTTACAGCATAGCTTTTTTGAACCACGAATTCCCGGCATTAATTTCGTTTCAATTAATTCCGCCTCTTCTAACGCTTTTACATGAACTGCCGCAGATGAAGTCGGTATTTTTAGTTTTTCCGCAATTTCATTGACATTTAATTCGTATTGACAAAGCAGCTTTAAGATTTTAATCCGAACTTCAGAAGACAACGCTTTCCCAAGTTTTATTAGCTGCTCTTCTTGATCCAAAGATACGACTAATTCATTCTGTACCATAATTTTCATATACTCCTTCCATTTCCATCTTGCTCATTTTTACTCACTTTTCTTTCAAAAACTCCATTGGTCCATTCTTTTTCTCATCGTTCTATTGCCATTATTCCAAAAATTTTGTTTTATTCCATTCTATTATATCATTTCCTCTCTTAGACGAAAAGAAACTTATTCCTTCCTTATCGGATTAAGTTGTCAAAAGGTCATCTTATCTTGTAAATACTCTTCTTAAAAGTTCTCTTTATGCCTTGACTATCGAAACAAAAGATCATATCATAAATAGTGACGACTAACTGTTTTATAAACAATGATACAAAAAATATAGTAAGGAGTTACATCATGCTAAAATCACAAAAGTTTCGAAGAGCTTTTGGCAGACTGGGATTATTACTCTTTTTCCTCTGTCTGCCTTTCTTTTTTCCAAAGGCAGCACTTGCAAATTCTGGAGATAATTTGAATGTATACTTCATGTATGTAGGACAAGGTGACGGTGCTCTTTTGGAGAGTGATGGCAAATATATGCTGATTGACTGTGGCCCTGAAGATCATGCTGAAGAAACCCTTGAATTTCTTCGCTCAAAAGGTGTTACGGAATTAGAATATGTAATAGCAACTCATGGGCATCACGATCACGTTGGTGGATTGATGACGGTTTTAAAGGAAATCCCTGTGAAAAAGGTTTACTTTCCAACGCAAGTTCCACCAGAATCAACGCCAATCGCTTTACAATTCTATAACCAATTTACTCAGTTTTTGTCGGAACAAAACATTCAAACAACTCGACCTCAACCGGGAGAAATTATTTATTTTGGAACAACGAAAATTACATTTTTAGCTCCTCGTAATAATAACTATACTTCTTTCAATAATTCATCAATTGTTGCAAAAGTCGAAAACGGGGATAACAGCTTTCTTTTTACCGGAGATGCCGAAGATGTTTCCGAAAATGAAATGGTTATGTTTTTTAAAAATGAATTAAAAGCAGATGTTTTAAAAGTGGGACATCACAGCTCTTGGACTTCTACAACACCGGAATTTTTAGCGGCTGTTGATCCATCATTTTCCGTTATTTCCTGCGGAATTGATAATCCAGCTGGTTTTCCTCGTAAAAAAACTCTGAAAAACCTTCGCGGAACCGATGTATATCGCACGGATTTACTTGGCACCATTCATTTCTCCAGCGATGGGACAACGATTTCTGTTGATAAGACAATGAATCAAAGAGCCCGTGCTGATGCAGAAACTGGTGAATTAAAAAATATCTACAATACAAAAGTACAAAGTAATGTAGATGGTATTACGTTAATGGATAAATCCGCAACAAGCGATCAAGTTTTAGATATTAAAGAAGATTTGACATTGACTTTTTCCGCTGAATACGGCGTAACAAAGGCTTCCACTACAAGCTATATGCTCGTTCCAACCGGAAGCAGCTATTCCAGTGGAAAATGGAAATATGGACGTTCTGTCACGATTAGTGAGGACTTTTCCGGTTCTGTTTATGTGCGCTATAAAAATAGCGTTGGCGACTATCTCGTTCGCAAAACCAATGAGTTCTGCTTGGATAAACAGGCCGTTAACTCTGTATCTGTAGCAAGTGATCCAGAGATTCAGCTATACTCTGTTGATACAACGATTCCAGACAATACAGTATCAACAACAACTCCATTCACTGTATCATTCTATGCAGATTTTGGAGCTTCTGGATACCGTTCCATTGAATACTTACTTGTAAAGGACGGTGAAGTATTTAATCCATACGCTTCTTGGCAGTTCTCAAATGAATGTACTTTTGAAGAGCCATTCAGCGGATATCTCTATGTACGGTTTACAGACGGTGCCAATAATACCGCTATTTACCGCAGTAACCGCATTCAGATAACAGATAGCCCAATTATTGATCCATATACGAATTATTAAAACAAGGAACAACAAAAAGGAGTTTTTATTCACGTTGATAAAAGCTCCTTTTTTCACGATTCTATTTGTCTAACGAAATCCATGAAGGGAGATTATTATGAGTGAACAAAATTTAATGCCTCGTTATAGCGTCATTACCGACAAAAATCCTAGGGAAATTGTGCTTTTACGGGGAGATGGCTGCAAATGGAGAAAATGTACGTTCTGTGACTATCATTTTGATTTTTCTAAAAATATAGAAGAAAATTATTGTTTAAATCAATCTGTGTTACAAGAAGTGACCGGAACGTATAAGAAACTCGAAGTAATTAATTCCGGCAGTTTTTGTGATTTAGATTCTAAGACAATGCTTCTTATAAAAGAAGTTTGTGTGGAAAAAGGGATTACCGAAATTCATTTTGAATGTCATTGGATCCATCGGGAAGAAATCACTTCTTTGCGTGCTTATTTTAGCGATGCTTCTATCGAAGTAAAGATAAAGTTAGGGGTGGAGACATTTGACGCCGATTACCGTGAAAATCGCCTTCGTAAAGGCATTTCTACGACAGATGTAACGGAAATTGCTCAGTATGCAGATGAAGTTTGTCTTTTATTCGGTCTTGAAGGACAAACCCTCACTTCTATGAGAACGGATATTGAAACCGGACTCTCTTATTTTGAACGCATTTGTATTAATATTATGGTGGAAAATTCGACAAAGATAAAACCTTGTAAAGAAACGATTGAACTGTTTATGACAGAGCTTTACCCTCTGTATCGAGAAAATCCTCGTGTTGATATTCTATTAAATAATACAGATTTCGGTGTTGGAAAATAGCCAGGAAAAGAAATAGAAAAATAGACATATTATATAGAGAACTTATCTGATATGCTCTCTTCTAAGCCGACAAGTGAACAAACAAAGCCTGTCTCTTAGAGGGGAGTATTCTTTATACCTGAAATTATATCTGAAAATTTGGCACAGTGACTCCTCTGAAAAGGCAGCTTTTGTACAATTATGTTTCCCAGTACATAAAAAAGTACAAAAAAAAGAACCAATCTACGATTGATTCTTTTAGAGGCGACTAACGGATTTGAACCGATGATCAGGGAGTTGCAGTCCCATGCCTTACCACTTGGCTAAGTCGCCATAATGACTCCAAGGGGATTTGAACCCCTGTTACCGCCGTGAAAGGGCGGTGTCTTAACCGCTTGACCATGGAGCCAGATTTAAACTCCCCCTGTTGGACTTGAACCAACGACACTGCGGTTAACAGCCGCATGCTCTACCGACTGAGCTAAGGAGGAATACTGAAAGTATTATACTCTGTCTTTTGACTTTTGTCAAGACTGTACTTTCAAAACTACACACAGAATTTTCATCTTCGTTAGAATTATCTACCTTAGCAAATATTTATCTTCGCTAAGACTTTAGGTCAAGCCCTCGACCTATTAGTATTAGTCAGCTCCACATG
>Cebus_capucinus_imitator_PRJNA485217_SSR105__coassemble_563_pt1 | contig 14451 bp, 13 predicted proteins | sample Cebus_capucinus_imitator_PRJNA485217_SSR105__metabat2_low_PE_004 | metagenome-assembled genome bin Cebus_capucinus_imitator_PRJNA485217_SSR105
AAAAAGGAATTTGCAAGCCTTGATTTTACTGAGCTAAAGATTCCGAGAGATTATTTAAATAATAATGGAGGTGTTATCCCATGAAACCAATCTTTGAATACAGTGATGCCTTACATAGCCCTTATGAAGCCTTTTACTTCCATACAACAAATGAAACATTTCCTGTTCTTCCTCACTGGCACTATTTTATGGAAGTAATCTATATGCTCCATGGCTCCGCCTATATGGAAGCCGATAAACAAAATTTCGTTTTAGAAAAGGGGGATCTAATTGTTTTTCACCCCCAAGTTCATCATGCCATTTACTCTACCGGAAAACTGCCGATTACCTATGCTGTTTTGAAATTTAATCCCAATCATCTAAATATCCAAAACAGTCACTTGCCAAAGTTGTCCTCTCTTTTACAAATGGCTTCCGAAGATCCCACTTGCTCCATCTACTTTCCAAGAGCAACCATTTCTCACATTAATATGGAAAGTCTCTTTGACCAATGCATCTCTTTGGTGGAGCAAAAACAGTTTGGCTATGATGTACTCGCTCACTCTTACTACTGCATTATTATGACGGAATTAATGAAGATTTGGGTTCAACATGGGTTTCAACTAAAAAAACAGCCTAGTAACCCAAAGCCTTCAGATTCCCTATTTGAAATCTTAGAATATATCGATAATCATATTAATGAACCGTTGAAAATTGAGGATCTCGCCACACAATGTAATATGAGCTATTCCTATTTTGCAAAGGAATTCAAACAGCTCTATGGAAAAACTTGCAAAGACTATATTCTATCCTCAAAACTGCAACGTGCAAAAGATCTTCTCACCTTTACTGATTACGATCTCACTTATATTAGCCAAGAGATTGGTTTCAGCGATTGCAGCCACTTTATTAAATACTTTAAGCAATTTTATCATGTAACCCCGAAACAATACCGTCTGCAAAATCGATGAACGATACAGACACTCTCTTTGGAAAACATGAGCATCAAAACAACTTTATCTTCCCTTACAAAAACAAACGATACGGCAGTTGTCATAACTTCATAAATCACAAGTTTCTGACTCGCTGCCTTCCCATAACTACAAAAAAAAGAGAAGGTCATAAAAGGGTCTATGACTTTCTCTTTTTTCTCCGCTATTTTTCTATGCCTGCAACATTCTCATTTCATAGAACTTGCCATGAAGCTCCATTAATTCCCCATAATCTCCATATTCCATAATTCCACCATTTCCAATGACTGCGATTTTATCCGCATTTCGAATGGTTGAAAAACGATGGGCAACGACAAGGGTTGTTCTTCCTTCTACCAATTTTTCAATGGAATCTTGAATTTTCTTTTCTGATACGCTATCAAGGGCTGATGTGGCTTCATCTAAAATCAAAATATCCGGATTTCGAATAAATGCTCTTGCAATGGAAATTCTCTGCTTTTGTCCCCCTGACAAGTTACTTCCATGCTCATTAATTTTCGTATCCAACCCATTTGGCAACGATTTTACAAGTTCTTCTAAATTAGCCCCTTTAATCGCCTCTTGTAATTGCTCCTCTGTAATCTGTTCCATTCCATATGTAATATTTTCTCGCAATGTACCAGTGAATAAAATAGACTGCTGCGTTACGACTGCGATATGTTCGCGAAAACTCCTCATATCAATCTGACTTAAATCATGTCCATCAATTAGAATTTTACCGCCTTTTGTCCGTAAAAATCCAATAATCAGATTTAAAATAGTTGTCTTTCCTGCGCCTGAATCTCCTACAAAAGCGACAGTTTCCCCTTTTTTAATTTGAAGATTTAAGTCTGTTAATATTTCCTTATCTTCATAGCCAAATTTCACATGTTCAAACGTAATATTTCCACTGACAGAAGAAAGTTTTTCTTTTCCTTCATTTTCTTCCACATCTTCTGCTGTCAAAATTTCTCCAATGGAATGAACGGACTCTAAGCCTTTTGCAATAATTGGAATCAAAGTAACAACCCCTGATATTTGCGCCACAATCGAAGAAAAATAAGTCTGATATAAAGTAATATCTCCAACCTGAATCTCTCCTTTTATCGCCATAAATCCGGTGAATCCTAGACATAATACTTGAAATGCCTGAAACATAACCCAGCTGATGGCACCAAACCAAGTCTGAACCATATCAAGTTTTAAGCCTTTTTTCGCCACTTTTTGCAGCTGCGATTCCATTTTCTCCGTTTCTTCTTCTTCCAGTGCATGAGCTCTTGTAATCGGAATCAACTCAACCATTTCCATAACTTTTGCAGATGTTTCTTCCATAATCTCTCGAAACTCTCGGTTGTAAATCTTAATTTTTCCTTTAAAGACAACAATTAAAAAGACTGCTGCTGGAATGGTGACGACAAATACGAGAAATACCGTCGTATTTTTATAAATAATAACGCCAAAAGAAACTGCAATATTTAATACGATACTTAAAATTGTAATAAATATCTGTGCAAATAAATTTTGCACTTGCTCCACATCTCGAATGACTTTTGATTGTAAACGCCCTGATTGAATTCCGTTATGATATGGAATGGATAATAGCTGTAATTTTTTTACTAATGCAAACCTTAAATCTCGTTCTACATCTCGAATGGCTTTTGAATAAAACCATACATGAATATAGCTTGTAAAAACATTCTGCACAATAAAAAGAAGCATAACAACGATATTAATCACTATAATTCTCACGGCATTTTCTGTTGGATTCGTTGCCACATTAATAATATTGGCTGTTACAATAGGCAATACCCAAACCGGAGAATGCTTGATAATAAAAAATATGACAGAGCCTAATAACTCTAAATAATGTCCTTTAAAAAGAGCAAATAAAGTTTTTAAATTTTTCCCTCTGTCTCTTTGAAAAATGCTGATTAAATCCAGTTCATTCCCATTTTCCATCTTCCTATGCTGATCTTGTTTTTTGCTCATTTTTCCCTAAAACCTCCTCTTTTTTATTTCAAAGAGGACTATACCACACTTTATTTTCGAATAGTATAACAAAACCATTCAAAAATTGTATAAATCTATCCTATTCTTTTTATCGGCTCTCTTATTGCTCTCATTTTTCCATTTATAAAACTCCAAGAATTTTTACAGATATTCCACCCATAAAAAAATACCGTTCACAAAGATCTGCGTTATCATCTTTTCAATGATCAAAAATGGACAAGCGATACAAATCGTTCTCTGTATCACTTGTCCCTTTATTCTTCCTTTTATTCTGATAGCTTTCTTTCTCTTTCTACTGTGCTATCAGGTGATGTTTCTTATGCCGCATGGCTTCCTTCAAAATATATAAGTTTCTTATCTTCTTCTAATTCCTGTCCATTTTCTGAAATAATAAATTTATGTTGAATCAGTCCTTCGATGGACACGTCTAATAGTTTAGATAAAGCGAATAAATTCTCATAATCTGGTAAAGATTCGCCATTTTGCCATTTGTAAATGGTCTGAGGATATGTAAGACCTAAAAGCATTTGAATATCTTTCACTGTATATCCGCTTTGCTTTATCATGTTTTTAATGTTTTCCCCAGTTGCAACTTGATCAATACAGGTTGTAATTATTGCCATGATGTGTCTCCTCCCTATACTCTCTATTCTAGTTGTAATTGTCCATTGTGATTGCTGATCACCAAGCTACCTCCTCACTATATGAAGGAAATCTATCTTTCACAAGCAAATCTCTTTCCCATCTGAATTCGCTTCGCATAAATGACACAGGATACGTTTCATGCGTTTCATATAACAAAAGAAATAGTCATTATTTCTATTATACCATACATTTCTAATTTTGCCACTCACTTAATAGGCTAATTTTAAAATTTATTGTTATTAAAAATGCATTTCAAACCAATACCATTTCTCCATAATCTTTTCAGTATATTCAAAATTATCCCCTTGGCTCTCTTCCCACTTCCAGCCATCACCTTCTGGTTGCCATTCCACATCTGTTCCTTGAAATCCTAAAGGTTCATCGTTCGGGGAATAATAAAACCCTTTGTAAATCGGAGATGATCCAACCCCAAAACTTGATACAATAAACTCTACCATATTAGAAGTATTATATGCAGAAACGTTCCAGCTATGATAGGTTTTCTGCTCTGTATGATCGTTTTCTTTCAACATATCCTCTACAAAATGTTCCAATCCTACATGACTCTGTTTCACATATTGGTAGACATAGAACTTTGAATTTTTTCTAAAGAAGAAAAAATAGGATAAAATGCAAATAAAAATCAACAGAATAACACAAATAGAAATATATTTTTTTCTCTTCATAACAAATACCTCTTATTTCAGTATATATTAGCATACTTGAATACATCTATCAATTAAATTTCCATAAATATTCAAAATTTATTATTTTTTGCAATTTCCTATTATCTATTTCTATATTACTATATCTTGTGCATAGCATTTTACAGTATACTAACAAGAAAAATATCAAAATAATATGAGAACTCTCTCTGTAAGAAAGTCCCTATAACATAAGAAAAGACCCTCCACACATAAAATGGCGAGTCTTTTCTTATAAACTTTATAACAGATTCCGTTCGTTTCGTATCTATTTCTCTCTTTATGCGATCAAGTAACAAATCACTGCTACGATGGTACTTGTCAAACCGACACACGCTTCATATGGAATCAACTTCATTCTCTCTTTGATATTCATTCCTGCTGCCCCACCAGTTGCATGGAAAAAAGAACCATGTGGAAGAGAATCAATTACAGTCGCTCCTGCATGAATCATCGCTCCTGCGGATAATGCTGGAATTCCTGCTTCTAATAGTGTTCCAGCAAATGTCTGAGAGGCTATTGTCGATCCCGCTGTCGTTGAAGCAGTTGCTCCTGCCATTAAAATTCCAGAAATTGGTGCTAAAATAAAGGCTGGCATATGTAATACTCCTAATAAAGCGATCACATCATATTGCAACGCCGATGTTTTAATAATTCCTGCAATCGTTCCTGTTCCTAATAATAAAATGGATACTCCTGCCACTTTACTAAGCCCAAACTCCGCATAACCTACAAATTTCGTTATCTTTCCACAGGCGATAGCGCACACAAAACCACCTAAAGGAAGTGCAATAAGAGGATCGATTACAACTGAAAACAATGGACGCATCGCCAACAATAAAACAACGACAATTGGTCCTGCAATAGCTTGAAGAAAAGAAGGTAGTTGCTTCTCCTCTCGATTTTCAATATCTTGCTCTCCAACCATATCTCCATCTTTTTTAGAAAGAACGGTTGCTAATATCACCGTTACCACTACTGCACAAATGGCTGGTATTAAATTTTTTATCATTAATGAAGTGAGATCCACAGAAAACGCCTCAGAAACAGCGATTGTATTTGGGTTTGGTGATAAAATATTCCCTGCTTTCCCTCCTCCAATCATCGCTAATAAAAGAGAGGCTTTGTTATATCCAGCTTTTTTTCCAATTGCTAAAGCAATTGGTGCCACCGTAATAACCGCGATATCAATAAAGACACCAACAGCACAAATAATCATAGTCGCCAACGCTACTGCGATTACCGCTCTTTTTTCTCCGAGCTTTTGTACAATAACTTCTGCTATTTTTTCTGCCGCCCCTGTCTTAATCAAAGCACCTGCCAAAATTCCAGAAGTCATAATTCTAAGCACCGAAGAGACCATACTAGAAGCTCCATCTACCATCGTATTGACAGTCAATACTAGATCGCCACTTCCAATAATTCCTCCTATTAACGCTCCAAAAATTAAACTATATGCCGGTTGTACTTTTTTTATAATACAAATAATAGCTATCACCATTCCAATTAAAGCACCAATTGTTGTGAATTCATACTGCATTTTTAATCCCCCTTTATAGTTTCATAACTCGAAATACTTGCTCCACGGTATCCATAATATTTGCTCTTGCATTTTCTTTCTTCATCGCTTCCTCCAATGTGGAAACTTCTCTTAAAATTGGAAAAAATGCATCAATTCCATTTTCATTACATTCCACTGCGTCTCTTGTCACGCTACCAGCAAATGCAATCACAGGAATGTTATATTTTTTCGCTAACTTTGCAACTCCAATGGGCGCCTTTCCCATAACTGTTTGGAAATCTAATCTTCCTTCTCCTGTAATGACAAGATCTGCTCCTTTTATGGAATCTTCCAGTTTTGTTTCTTCCAATACAATCTGAATGCCTGATTTAAGCACTGCATTTGTAAAAGTCAAAAATGCAAACCCAAGTCCACCTGCTGCTCCTGTACCTGCCTGTTCTCGATCGGACTTTGGATATTTTTTTTTCGCTAATGTTGCATAGTGTAACAACCATTGATCCATCTCTTTTATCATAGATGGTGTCGCCCCTTTTTGTGGTCCATATACAGCACTACAACCATTTTCTCCACATAAAACATTTGTTACATCACAAGCAATTTGAAACTCACACTCTTTTAACTGCGGCAATACACCATCGTCTGTAATCGCCACAATATCTTTTAGCCCGTTGGCACCAAACGATACCTGTTCCTTGTTTTTATCGAGAAATCCATATCCTAATGCCTGTAACATACCAACACCACCATCATTAGTTGCACTTCCTCCAATTCCTACAATAAAACGACGGCAGCCTTTTTCAATGGCATCTTTAATCACTTCACCTACACCATACGTCGTCGTATAAAGAGGATTCCTCTTCTCCTTTGGAACTAATGTAAGTCCTGCTGCTCCGGACATTTCAATTACAGCTGTCTTGTTATCTTGTAATATTCCATACTCACAAAACACACGTCCCCCTAACGGATCCGTCACCTCAACTTTTTGCAACGTTCCATTCATTCCGTCGACTAACGCTTCTACTGTTCCTTCTCCACCATCTGCCAACGGTCGCACAATAACGTCGGCTTTAGAATCCACTCTTTTAATTCCTTCTAAGATGGCATCTCCTGCTTCTTTAGAACTTAAACTACCTTTTAAAGAATCAATCGCTACTATTACTCTCATCATTTCCTCCTCTATCACTTTTTCATATTTGGATTTTTTTCCACTTCATGTCAGACTGCCACTTCTTTTTAAGCAGAAAAATCCTCATTTCCTTTATCAAAACATTTGATTGTTTCATCAATCAATGTTTTTCTTAACTACAATTATAGGAACTTTTAACAAAAATTGATATGGTATAAAGAACGTTTTTTTCTATATTTTATATTTATAATTGTTCCTTCTAACAATTCATGGTATAATTATTAAGATTAAATAGAAAAAACACCCTCTTCTATTATCGAATAAATCAAATTTTATCCACTTAATTACATTTATTATCTACATCATTATTATATTAGAGAGGTATTATTATGATCACACAAATCGATCAAGCACTAGCAACTCAAATTGTAAATACAGTAAAAGATGTCTGCGGTCAAGATATTAACTTTATCAATAAATCCGGCATTATATTTGCTAGTACCAATCCTGAAAGAATCAAAACGTATCATGAAATTGGACATAAAGCTGCTAGAACAAATCAAACAATTGAAGTAACCCCAAATGATAATTTTACTGGAACTCAAAATGGTATCAATCTTCCGATCTATCACAACAATATTTTATTGGCAGTGATCGGAATTACTGGAGAGCCAAATCAAGTAAGAAAATATGCCCATCTTTCGGAACGAATTACAAATCTCTTAATTCGTGAACGAGAACTGAATATGTTTAGCCGTTCCCAAGCAGACAAAAAACATTTTGTAATAGATTCTCTTATCCAAAAGTCTAATACAAATATGCATTACCTAAATGACTGTCTAAAGGAATTTTCTATTGATATCACAACTCCAAAACGGCTGATTTTAATTAAAATTGATACGAGATATAACATCGCTAATCTCTCTTTACTGGAACAAAAAATTACGCAACTATTCCATACTATTTCATTGCCTTTATATACATTCCATTATCCAAATGAATATTTAGCGGTTATTGATGACAAAGAATTCCAGCAAAGTACACCTATATTACAACGTTTTTCAGTCGAATATGCCACATTATTAAAAGTGGCAATTGGAAAATCTGGCTCCATCTATCAATTAGCAGATTCCTATACTTCCTCTCTTACTGCATGGAAAAGCATTGCCAATACAACAAAAGGAATGGTTCTCTTTGATGACTTAACGCTGGAAATTATTCTCTCTAATCTAAGTTCACCGGAAAAAGAAGAATTTCTGACAAAAACAATCGCCCCTCTATCAAAAGAAGAACGAATGATTTTAAAAACTTATTATGAAGAGGATATGTCTTTACTCCATACTTGTGAGCGATTATTTTTACATAAAAATACACTCCAATACAAACTAAATACAATTATGAGAAAATGTGGACTCAATCCACGCCACTTTAAAGATGCCACCTTATTATATTTGGGATTGAAACTTTATTATTTGTAAAAGAAAAAGATACTATAAAAATAGGTCGGTGTACGACTCTACACCGACCTATTTTTATCATGCTTTATTTTTTCTTTTTCTTCCCTTTTTTAAAGAATCCCTTAATATCTTCCACTGTTTCTTTTACTTCTTTTCCGATATTTTCAATAGAATCTTCTAAATTATCGTTCTCCAATGTTTGTTTGGCTTGCCTCGCTTTGCCTTCCATAGCATTGCGGAATTCTTCTAATGCTTCTCTTTGTTCTCGATTGAGGCTTGTAGGAACTTCCACTACGAACGTTACATAGTGATCGCCTCTGATATTTTTATTGCGAAGAGTTGGAACACCTTTTCCTCTTAAACGAACTTTTGTATCGGTCTGTGTTCCTGCTTTTAAGTCATATTCTACCTGTCCATCAACTGTATCGATACGAAGTTTTGCGCCGAGCGCTGCATCTGCAAAGGAGATTGGCACGGTTGTAAAAATGTCAAATCCCTGACGTTGGAATTTAGGGTGACGTTCTACGAGAATCGTTACCATTAAATCCCCTCTTGGTCCACCATTTGTTCCTGGTTCCCCTTTTCCGCGGATACGGATACTTTGACCATTATCAATACCTGCTGGAACCGTGATTTGAATTTTCTTACGTCTCTTCACATAGCCAGTTCCGCCACAGTCACGACATTTATTTTTAATGATTTTACCAGTTCCATGACAATCTGGACAAGTTTGAACATTTCTGACCATACCAAATAAAGACTGCTGTGTATAAACAACTTGACCTTTACCGCCACATTTTTGACAAGTTTCTGGCTGACTTCCCGGCGCCGCTCCTGTTCCATGACAAGTTTCACACTCTTCATTTAAAGTAATATCCAATTCTTTTTCTGTACCAAAAATTGCTTCATTAAAGGAAACACGAAGAGATGCTCTCACATCTGCACCTGGCATCGGTCCATTATTGGCTCTTCTGCTTCTTCCACCGCCGAAAATATCGCCAAAAATGTCACCAAACATATCGCCCATATCAGCGCCGTTGAAGTCAAATCCACCGAAGCCGCCAAATCCACCGGCTCCACCGCCGCCTTGATCAAAGGCTGCATGACCGAACTGATCATATTTTGCACGTTTTTCTGGATCGCTTAATACTTCATATGCTTCTGTCGCCTCTTTAAATTTTGCTTCTGCCTCAGGGTTATCTGGGTTTGTATCCGGATGGTATTGTTTTGCTACCTTACGATATGCACGTTTAATTTCCGCATCTGTCGCCCCCTTTTGTACCCCGAGGACTTCATAATAATCTCTTTTTTCTGCCATCTTACTTACTCTGCCTTTCTCTTTTCCCTACCTCGAAAAGAGGTTGCTGCAAATGGAATGTGATTACAGCCTTTTTGCAACAACCTCTTAACTTCATTTATACCAAAGCAGTTCGTCACATTTCTGTGTTGAAATCTTTGCTTAACTTTTCTTATACTTCTTTGTAATCGCCATCAACAACATCATCTGCATTGTAGCTAGAATTTGCACCTGCATCACCGTTTGGAGCGCCCTGTGCACCTGCTGTTTGCTGTGCTGCTTCATACATTTTTGCAAATAAGTTTTGAGCGCTTTGCATTAATGTTTCTTTTGCAGCTTTGATTGCTTCTACATCAGAATCTGTCATATTTTCAGGCTGTGTTTTTTCTACTAATTCTTTTAACGCATTTAAGTCAGCTTCTACTTTTGTCTTTTCAGCAGCATCTACTTTATCTCCTGCTTCATCAAGAGCTTTCTGAACTTGGAATACCATAGAATCTGCATCATTTCTTGTATCGATTGCTTCTTTTCTCTTCTTATCCTGAGCTTCGAATTCCGCTGCTTCTTTTACCGCTTTTTCAATATCTGCATCAGACATATTAGAACCTGCTGTAATTGTGATGTGCTGTTCTGCACCTGTTCCTAAATCTTTTGCGGATACGTTAACGATACCGTTTGCATCAATATCAAATGTTACTTCGATTTGAGGAACTCCTCTTCTTGCTGGAGCGATACCATCAAGACGGAATCTACCAAGAGATTTGTTATCTTTTGCAAACTGTCTTTCACCCTGTACAACGTGGATATCTACGGCACTCTGATTGTCTTCTGCTGTTGAGAAGATCTGGCTCTTCTTAGTAGGAATTGTTGTGTTACGTTCGATTAATCTTGTAGCAACGCCACCTAATGTTTCAATAGAAAGTGATAATGGTGTTACGTCAAGTAATAAGATATCGCCTGCACCAGCATCACCTGCTAATTTACCACCTTGGATAGAAGCACCGATTGCTACACATTCATCTGGGTTGATACCTTTGAATGGTTCTTTTCCTGTTAATTGTTTTACTTTATCTTGAACAGCGATAATACGAGTAGAACCACCTACTAATAATACTTTGTCAAGTTCACTTGCTGTTAAACCGGCATCTTTTAATGCTGTTGTTACAGGAGTTGCTGTTCTTTCTACTAAATGAGCTGTTAATTCATCGAATTTCGCTCTTGTTAAGTTCATATCGAAATGTTTTGGACCTTCTGCTGTTGCTGTGATGAATGGAAGGTTGATGTTTGTTGTAGTTGCAGAAGAAAGTTCTTTTTTCGCTTTTTCAGCAGCTTCTTTTAAACGCTGCATAGCCATTTTATCTCCTGATAAATCAACGCCTTCTTGTTTTTTGAATTCATCTAACATATATTGTGTGATTACGTTATCGAAATCATCTCCACCTAAGTGGTTATCTCCTGCTGTTGATAATACTTCGATAACACCATCACCGATTTCAATGATAGATACGTCGAATGTACCACCACCTAAATCGTATACCATAATTTTTTGTTCGTTTTCGTTGTCAAGACCATAGGATAACGCTGCTGCTGTTGGTTCGTTGATAATACGTTTTACATCAAGACCAGCGATTTTACCAGCATCTTTTGTAGCCTGACGCTGAGCATCGTTGAAGTAAGCAGGTACTGTAATAACAGCTTCTGTTACTTTTTCTCCTAAATAGTTTTCTGCATCTGCTTTTAATTTCTGAAGAATCATAGCAGAGATTTCCTGTGGAGAATATTTTTTATCATCGATTGTTACTTTATAATCAGTTCCCATATGTCTTTTAATGGAAGCGATTGTTTTTTCAGCGTTTGTTACTGCCTGACGTTTTGCAGGTTCACCAACTGCTCTTTCTCCTGTCTTTGTAAAAGCTACAACAGATGGAGTTGTTCTTGCACCTTCTGTATTTGTGATAACAACTGGTTTTCCACCTTCCATAACTGCTACACAAGAGTTTGTTGTTCCTAAGTCAATACCAATAATTTTGCCCATGATTTTTTCCTCCTAATCATTTGCCAGAAACATCTATCTTTTTATTCTTTCTCATTTCTGGTGAAAGCCTTTGCTTTCTCTATACTAATGTTTACTTTTCTATTATGTTTTATTAATTTGCTACTTTTACCATGCTGTGGCGAAGCACTTGTTCTTTATACATATATCCTTTTTGGAATTCTTCCACAACAACATTTTCGCCAAGTTCTTCATCTTCTACATGCATCACTGCATTATGGAAATCAGCGTTGAACTCTTTGCCAACGGCATTCATTGGAGCTACACCAATTTCACCAAAAACTGTCATTAATTGTTTGTAGATCGCATCGACTCCTTGCACGAAGCTACTTTCTTTTTCTTCTTCAGAAACTGCCGCAAGACCTCGTTCAAAGTTATCCACAACCGGAAGAAGTTTTTCAAGAACATCTTTTGCTCCCATATCAAACATTCTCGTTGTTTCTTTGGCAGTTCTCTTTCTTGCATTTTCAAACTCTGCCATTAAACGTTGATAGCGATCTTTTAATTCTGCAATCTCTTCGTCTTTTTTTTCTAGCTCTGCTTCAAGAGCTTTTGCGTCCACTTTTTTACGCTTTTTAAATAAGCCTTCTTTATCTTTTTTATCTGCTTTCTCAGAAGCCTCTGTTTCTGCTGTTTCCACAGTTTCTGTTTCCTCTACCGCTTCTTCTGTTGATTCCACAGTTTCTTCAACTGTTTCCTCTTCTTTTGCAGTTGTTTCTTCTAAATTTACTTTATTCTCTTCCACTTACTACACCTCTTTATTTAAGTTTTCTTTTTAAAGATAGAATCTAGTTCATCTGTTAAATCTTTTAATGTCGTAACAACTTTTTCATAATCCATACGTTTTGGTCCAATAATTCCTATTGTACCCTTGACACCTTCTTCTAATTCATAAGTTGCAGTAACAATACTGCAATCTGTCATATCTTGAACCGGTGCTTCTTCACCAATATATACTTGAATATTCTGACCGTCTTCATTGCTCTGTCTCGTTTCGTCAATGAGTTCAATCAGAGCTTTCTTCTCTTCCAATACTCCAAGCAACTGACTTGCCTTTTCCACATTGCCAAGTTCTGGATATTTTAAAATATTTGTTGTTCCACTTGTATATACTTCCAATTCTCTCGCTTTTGCAATTGCATCTGTAATTCCTGTAAAAATATGCTCTAGAATCGGTGCGTGCATTCCTGCCTGCATTTTCATTGTTTGCATCAGTTCTAAGTTAATATCTTGTAAAGATAGCCCTTGCAGAAAAGAATTTAATAAGATGTTTAATTTAAGAACTTCATCATTGTTTAGAGGTTCATCTACATTGATTAATTTGTTCTTAATAACATTTCCCTCTACCACAATAACGGCAAGGAGTTGGATTTCATCTACTTGAGATAACTGAATGAATTTTAATTTAGTGTCTTTATATTGGGGTGCGGTTACCATTGTTGCATAATTGGTGTTTGCAGCAAGCACTTTTGCCACTTGTTGGAGAAGATTCCCCATTTTATCCACCTTTGCAAGCAATGCCTGTCTCTCGCCCTCTTCTTCCTTTCTCTCTTCCATCATCTGATTGACATAGAATCGATATCCTTGATCGGAAGGAATCCGACCAGCAGAAGTATAAGGCTGAATGATATATCCCATTTCTTCTAAATCTGCCATCTCATTGCGGATTGTGGCGGAACTTAAATTCAAATCTGTATACTTAGAAATTGTTCGAGAGCCAACCGGTTCCCCTGTTTCTAGGTAATTTGCAATAATAGCTCTTAGAATTTTTTGTTTTCTTGTATCTAAGTCCACATAACCACCTCTTTTGTTCTTATTAGCACTCGTTATCATTGAGTGCTAACATCTTCTTACATTAAATTATCACTTTCTATTTTCTTTGTCAATATATAATTTAAAAAAATTTGATTTTTTCTTAATTAAGTCGCTTCTTTTCGATAATCAGCCGGGCTCATATTATGTAACTTTTTAAAAGTCTTCGAAAAATAATGATAGTCATTGAACCCAGATTCTAAAGCGATGTCTTTAATTTTAAGATTTGTTTCTACCAACAGTTCCCTTGCGGATTCCATACGACAATTTAATAAATAATTTGAAAATCCAATCCCCATCTCTTGTTTAAATAAGTAACTAAAATAAGCCGGATTCATTCCCGTTTTATCTGCTACATCTTGTAAACTAATTGGGCGCTTATAATTTTCATGAATAAATTGTATTGCTGTCTTTATCGAACTGCTAATATGAAGTGGAATTTCTAATTTCTTATTCGTAAAAATTTCCTTTACATACTGTTCTAATAGTTTCTCTAACTGTTCTCTGTTATAAATTTTATGAAAGAACTCAGCAGAATGTTTGATTTCTAATTTTTCATCAATACATTTTAGCCATTTTATAATGACACGGCTATGCCAAGTCCATATTTTTATCGATCATCGCGCCGATTTCTGTTCCTTGAAATTTTCCAAGAGAAATCAGTCCACAAAATGTAATAGCAAGAGGTGTCACTAATTTAAAACAGCCTGAAATAATTGCTCCTTTTTGTGCTTCTTTTAAATTTTTCGCAGCTAACGCTCCTGAATAAAGCACAGTTGGCAAATAACACAATAAATACCTATTCTTTAAAATTTTGGATCTTATGGGATTTTTTTAGGAATTCCGCCATAAAAAAAAGAGAACACTCAATTCCT
>Cebus_capucinus_imitator_PRJNA485217_SSR105__coassemble_571_pt1 | contig 14318 bp, 12 predicted proteins | sample Cebus_capucinus_imitator_PRJNA485217_SSR105__metabat2_low_PE_004 | metagenome-assembled genome bin Cebus_capucinus_imitator_PRJNA485217_SSR105
TACCAACGCGCCCTGCATGCTGATCGGGCTTTTTGCACTTCGCTTAAAAATGTTTCGACCTAAAAAATCGGTTGTAAACGAACAGCCACAGCAAGCAGCTTTTGAAATCCAAACAGAAGAAGAGGCAGATTCCCATAAAAAAGAAGAAAAAGGAGAAAAGGAAATGAAAAAAGTAGTGACAGTCGAAGGCATGATGTGTGGACATTGTAAAGCACATGTAGAAAAAGCGTTAAGCGCAGTCGAAGGAGTATCCGAGTGTGCTGTGAATTTAGAAGAAAAAACGGCAACCGTTACGTTGGAGAAAGAAGTATCAGATGAAGCGTTGATGGCTGCTGTAAAAGAAGCAGGATATGAAGCAACTGGTATTAGAGACTAAGCAAAGAAAAAGAGGGTGATGCATACTCTTTGAAACTTGAAATATTGAATAGCCAAGTATCTCTTTGATATAGCAAAAAATATGGCGTATCAAAATTTGGTGCTTGGCTATTGGTATTCGATAGCGGATAGGGCTATTTGAAAACAAAGCTAGAACAAAAGAAAGCAGAAGTAAGGAGACAGAATGAGAGAAGAATTTCAAAGAACACAAATTTTATTTGGAGAGGAAAGAATGGCGACACTTGCAAATGCTAGGGTTGCTGTTTTTGGCGTTGGAGGCGTTGGCTCATCAGTCGTAGAAGCCCTCGCTCGAAGCGGAGTTGGAACGATTGATTTAATTGACTTTGATACAGTATCAATCTCTAATTTGAATAGACAAATCTTAGCGCTCTATGATACAATTGGCAAACAAAAAGTAGAAGTGATGAAAGAGCGCATTTTAAAGATTAATAAGGAAGCAGTTGTAAACGCACATGCTTGCTATTATGGAAAAGAAAATGAAGATGCGTTTCATTTTGAAGACTATGACTATGTTGTCGATGCCATTGATGTTGTCACATCAAAACTTCTATTGGCAGAAAAATGTCAGCAGGCAAAAACGCCTCTTATTAGCGCTATGGGAACTGGAAATAAAGTTCACCCGGAATTATTGGAAATCAGCGACATTTATAAAACATCTGTATGCCCGCTTGCAAAAGTTATGAGAAAAGAGTGTAAGGCAAAAGGAATTAAAAAATTAAAAGTCGTTTATTCAAGAGAATTGCCAAAGAAACCTCAATTGACAGAGGCGATGAAAGAAGAAGCCAAAGCGGCCGGCAGAAGAAGTATTCCGGGAAGCACTGCCTTTGTACCATCAACAGCAGGGCTTATTATTGCAAGTACAGTTGTCAGAGAGTTGACCGGAATGGAATAGAGAACATAAAAAATCACAGAAGAAAGGAATTATATGGAACAAACATTAAAAATAGGCTCTCACGTTGGCATGAGCGGAAAAGAGATGTTTCTTGGTTCTGTAAAAGAAGCGGTCTCTTATGGAGCCAATACGTTTATGATCTATACAGGGGCTCCACAAAATACAAGAAGAAAAGAGATTTCGGAATTAAATATTGAAGCCGGACAGGCATATATGAAAGAGCATGGAATTGAACAATTTGTCGTTCATGCGCCATATATTATTAATTTAGCCAATAGCGTAAAGACAGAGACATTTGAACTGGCAACGCAATTTTTAGCAACAGAAATTGAGCGCACAAAAGCGCTTGGAAGCAATGTCCTAGTTTTACACCCAGGTTCACATGTTGGGGAAGGGGTAGAACGTGGAATTGCACAGATTGTAAAAGGATTAAATGAAGTATTGACAGCGGATACTCCTGTATACATTGCGTTAGAAACAATGGCGGGAAAAGGTTCCGAAGTTGGAAGCAATTTTGAAGAACTGCGAAAAATTTATGAAGGCGTGATCCACAATGACAAACTTCGTGTTTGTTTTGATACATGTCATGTAAATGACAGCGGATACGATCTCGTTCATCACTTTGATGATGTTTTTGAACAATTTGATCGGATTATTGGGAAAGAGCAAATAGCGGTCTTTCACTTAAATGATAGCAAAAATCCATTAGGTGCGAGAAAAGATCGCCATGAAAATATTGGATTTGGAGGAGTTGGATTTGAAACACTTTATAAAGTGCTATATCATTCTGATTTTATGGAAATTCCAAAAATATTAGAAACGCCATATATTAAAGTGCCGGATTCAAAAAAATCATTCCCTCCATATCGGTATGAAATTGAAATGTTGAAATCTGGAAACTTTCATTCTGAATTAAGAGAGAGAATTTTAAAAGAGAATGGAGTTTTATAATATAGAATAAAAAATAACGAAAGGTCATCTCATAAACCCTATCAATTGGTTTTTGAGTATGACCTTTTGTTGTAGGAAAAGGGAAGATTCTAACATTGACTTTTCTGGAAAAAAGTGTTATTATATTGCTAACAAATAATTAGTATACTAAATATTTATATACGAAATATAAAGAGAAGGAGTAAGGGGGATAGCGATGAATTGTTTCGTTTACTTAAAGCAAATACAAAGAGAAGGTTTGGAACAAGAAGGGAGATTTTTGGAATATAGCGATAAAAATGCGTTGATGGAGGCGTTAAACTTACGGGATAAGTTTGGAGGTACAGTAACGGCGATTGCTATGGGAGCTGAACAAGGGGAAAAAGTGCTAAAGGAAGTGTACACTTACGGAGTCGATCGGGCTGTTTTTGTAGCGTATGAGGAAGAGAAAACGGTTTCTATTACAAAGGCAGCAATGATGTTAGCACAAGCTATCAAGAAATTAGACGGTTATGACATTATCGTATGCGGACGACAGGCAATCGATGGAGATGGAGCCCATATGGCAGGTCTTGTTTCCTATTATTTAGAACTTCCGTTTATCAGTGAGGTAAAGGAAGTGAGGGATAGGAAGGGGGAAGCAGTCGAGGTGATAAAAGAGACAGAAGAAGAGAGTTTGGTACTTCATGTACAACTGCCGGCTGTTCTTTTATTAAACAAAGAAAAAATAGTGCCTCGGTATCCGAAGATGCAAGATATTATAAAGGCATATAATGGAACTTATGTGGTGGAAAAGTTAGATGGAAATCAGCTGTCAGAGGAGATAGAATCGTTTTGTCCAATAGAAGAAGTAGAGCATATTGTACCAAAAGAAGAACGAACAAAAACAATGCTATGGATACAAGGAAAAGACGAAGAGGAAAAAGGAAAGAATTTATTGAACTATTTAAGAGAGAATAAGCTATTGGAGTAAGGAAGAAAGGGGTTATAGAATGAGAAAACAAGAAGAGTCAGAATGGACAAATGCCATATGGGTGTTGGGAGAGCAAAGGCAAAACGGAGCGATTCATTCCATCACATTGGAATTGCTCTCAAAGGGAAAAGAATTGGCAAAACAATTAGAAGTTCCCTTATGTACGATCTTTGTTGGAACAAGAGAAAACGCAAATGAATTGCTTCGATATGGTGTGGACGCCGTCTTTTTTCTTGAAAAAGAAAAAGAGGAATTTTATTGTTGCGAAACGTATGGAAAATTGTACGCATCTATTATAAAAAATAAGAGACCAATGGCGCTCTTCATTGGCTCCACTTCTTTTGGACGAGAATATGCTCCTAAATTAGCGGCCATGCTTCATACTGATTTGATAGCCGATGGGATTGAAATAACCGCAGAAAAACAAGGACAACAAATTAAATTTTATATCCAAAGACCTGATTTTGACGGAAAGCAAATCACAGTGTTTCAATATAAAGAAGGATTCCTTCCGGTGGTAACAATACGAGCTGGCATTCTGGAACAGGCAAGTTATGAAGAAAAGGAAAGCAAGAAATTAATAGAAATTCCAAAACAACAAATAGAAGAATGGAACAGAGAACAAAAGGTTGTGCTGTTAAAAAGAGAACATACAAAGACGAATCAATCTTTGACAACGGCGAAAAGAATTGTATCAGGCGGAAGGGGAATGGGAACGAAAGAAGACTTTCAAAAATTAGAAAAATTAGCGGGAAAAATGGGAGCCCAAGTTGCTTCTACAAGGCCTTGCGTCGATTTTGGGTGGGCGGACTGGAAGCAACAAGTAGGGCAGACTGGAAACATTGTAAAGCCAAAACTCTATATGGCATTTGGGGTTTCAGGGGCAATTCAACATATGACAGGTTGCTCGCAAGCGCAGTCACTCATTGCGATCAATCAGAATGAGAATGCGCCTATTTTTCAACAGAGCGACGTTGGAGTGGTAGGAGATGCAAAAAAGATCGTGGATATTTTGATAAAAGAATTGTGAGAAGAAAAAGCTGCCCCATAATAGGAAATTTTTTATCGATCCTATTATGAGACAGCCAAATTCATTTTCCTTAAAGTCCTAGTGTTGCGAGAAGAATAAAAACGCCGCAAGAAATAAATGGAATAATAATCTGTGTTACGGCAATATCCCAATATGCCTCTTTATGGGTCATTTTACAAATGCCAAGCAATGTAATTTGAGCGCCTTGATGAGGAAGGGTATCGAGAGTGCCAGAAGCAATTGTGGCAATGCGGTGGACGTATGGAAGAGGAGCTCCCATCTGAATATAAGTATCCTTTAAGGCATTGAATGCGACACCCATACCACCGGAAGCGGAACCGCAGGCACCGGCACAAATGGCAACAGTGACCATAACAAAAACAAGTGTTGGCATTTCCATACCTTTTAATGATGTTACTAAATCAGAGAAACCTTGTGTGTTTTGAACGACACCACCAAATCCGACGACGATAGCAGTATTTAAAATAGCCACTCCGGAATCAGATGCACCTTTATTAAATACTTCGATCCATGCATTCAGTCCGCCTTTGATATATCGGAACATAAGAATACAAGCAAGGATAACGCCAGTCATAACAGCTGTTTCCACTTCAAAAGGGAAGATGGAATCAATGTGAAAATAAGTTGCCAAACTTTTAGGAAAGTTAAAAGTTACGATAATTACAATAATCGGCAATAGAGTAATCCAAAAGTTTGGAAGATCTTTTGATTCGCATTCATGTAACTCTTCTTCGGATAGTTGATATTTTAAGGTTGGATCGATAAACTCATATCCTTTTTTTGTAAGAGCTCTTGAACGGTATTCCAACCAAATAAAAATCAATAAAAACATAACGATTGCAGTAAGGAGAGATGGAACAAAGGCAGCAGTAGAGCTTGTGCCTAAGTTTTTCATTGCAATAACGTTCTGTACAGATGGAGAGCCGGGAGCGCTCATAGACCATGTCCAGCACCCAGCAGAAATAGCCGCTGGGATTAAGCGTCTTGATAGGTTCGCTTCTTTAAACAACTGCAATGCGATTGGATAAATAACAAAAAATACAACGAAGCCGCTTACTCCACCAAACGTCAAAAGTCCGGTAATACACATAATAATGGGAGCGACAAATCTTCCACGGCAAGCTTTTCCAAGTGTAATGGCGATGGATTCCGCTGCTCCAGTGTATTGATAAACAGCGCCGAATAAAGCGCCGACAAAGAAAATTAAAAAATATTGCGATACATAGTCGGCAGCAGCAGGCATAAAGGAGTTTTGTAAACTATCAAGCAATGGCAATCCTGAACAGATTGCAACAAAAAGAGTGACAAGCGGAGCTAGAATTAAGGCACTTACTTGTTTAAATGCTAAAACACCAAATAGCGCAATGGCAAGTATTAATACTAAAATTTGAATATTCATAAAATACCCCCTTAATTACTCAAACTATTTTAATCCCATCAATTCTTCTTTGAAAATTCGCGGATCCATGAGTTTTGGAGCCTGTTCCATAATTGGAGTAAATCCCATTAAATCAATGATTTGTGTTTGAACATCAATGCCAGGGGCAACTTCGATTAAATGCACACCATCTTGTTTGAGTTCAAAAACAGCGCGCTCTGTAATGTATAAGACAGGCTGGTTTGTTTTATTGGCATAAGCGCCGCTAAACGTAATTTGTTCTACGGTATCAATAAATTTCTGATTTTTTCCTTCTTGAGTGATGATCAATTTACCATCTTCACAAGCAGTTTTTAGTCCGCCGGCAGTAAAAGTTCCGCAAAAACAAACTCGTTTTGCATTTTGGGTAATATTGACAAATCCACCGCAGCCTGCAATGCGAGGGCCAAATTTGCTTACATTAATATTTCCATATTGATCGGCCTCTGCAAGACCTAAAAAGGCATAGTCCACGCCGCCGCCATCATAAAAATCAAATTGATATGGCTGATCCAAAATTGCCTCTGCGTTGATGGAACCGCCGAATTGAGAACCGCCAGCTGGAACGCCGCCGACAGGACCGGCTTCTACAGTCAATGTCATATATTCTCCGATTCCTTCTTCGTTGGTAACCATGGAGATGTATTCGGGAATGCCGATGCCTAGATTGACAACAGTATTTGCTGTTAATTCCATGGCAGCACGTCTTCCAATGATTTTCTTAGCAGAGAGCTTTGGATAGTCAAGGCTACTTAACGGAATGCGGAAATCGCCAGTCATAGAACCGTCGTATTCGCAGCCAACGCATTGTTCATGTTCTTTTTTATCTTTGCACACGACAATTGCATCGACATAGATACCAGGAACTTTTACAAGTTTTGGATCGAGACAGCCATCGTCAACAATTTTCTCCACCTGAACGATTACTTTTCCACCGCTATTTTTAACAGCTTGCGCCATAGAAGTGGCTTCAAGAGGGGCAACTTCGTGTTCAAAGGTAATGTTTCCGTGTTCATCGGCGTAGGTGCCGCGAATAAATCCAATATCGATTGGAAAGGCTTTGTATAGGAGCTTTTCCTCCCCTAAAATATTTACGACTTCTACAATATCTTCGGTTGTGATGGAATTTAATTTACCGCCTTCGATTCTCGGATCGGCAAAGGTATTAAGTCCCACATGAGTGATCGTTCCAATTCGGTGTCCAGCAATATCACGGAATAATTGTGAAAGCGTTCCTTGTGGCAAGTTATAACCTTCAATTTTATTGTCCAATACAAGTTTTCCAAGTTCTGGAACCATATTCCAATGTCCGCCAATCACTCGCTTTGTCATGCCTTCATGAGCAAAATGATCGGCACCGCTTCCATCTCGGTTTCCTTGGGCAGCAGCATAAAAGAGTGTTAAGTTTCTTGGCGACTGCGTTTCAAGAAAACGTTGTTCAAGAGCTTTTGTAAGGGTTTCAGGCATATCGCTTGCAACAAAACCACTACAAGTAATTGTCATATTATCTTTTACAAGAGCAGCAGCTTGTTCTGCTGTTATTATCTTAACTTTTCCCATTGTTCCATACCTCTTTTCCCATATAGCTTTGCCAAAATAAAAATGTGATAAATAAATGTGATAAATAAAAGATCAGTCGCTTAAAAATCAGTTAAATTTGCTTTGCGTTTTTCAAGAAATGCAGTCATTCCCTCTTTTTTATCAGCCGTTGAGAAAGAAAGACCGAATAAATCCGCTTCTAATGTCAAGCCGCTAGCGAGATCCGTATCAAGTCCTGTGTTGATGGCTTCTTTTGCAAGAGAAATGGCGTAGCTGCCTTTTGTAATGATTTTGGCTGCCATAGATTTGCAGTAGTCTAGCAGTTCTTCTTGTGGAACGACTTTATTGGCAAGTCCGATGCGATAGGCTTCCTGCGCATCGATTGGATCACAAGTGAAAATCATTTCTTTTGCTCTTCCCTTTCCGATTAGACGAGCAAGTCTTTGGGTTCCTCCAAATCCAGGTAAGATTCCAAGACCACATTCCGGTTGCCCAAATTTCGCATTCTCAGAAGCAACTCGAATATCACATGCCATAGAGATTTCACAACCGCCGCCTAATGCATAACCATTGACTGCGGCGATGGTAACTTGAGGCATTGTTTCCAGTTTTAAAAATGCTTCTTTTGCCAGATGTGCCATAGTTCTGCCTTCAGCAGGAGTGGCATGAACCATTTCAGAAATATCAGCACCTGCTACAAATGCTTTTTGTCCGGAACCTGTCAAAATTAAAACTTTGACATCTTTTCTAGCAGCGATCTCTTGAAAGACGTGATCGAGTTCAGAAAGTGTTTCGCTGTTTAAAGCGTTTAAAGATTTTGGGCGGTTGATTGTAACAACTGCAATTTCGTTTTCGACTTCCATTAATACATTGTTCATAAACAATTCCTCCTTAAAGATAAAATAAACTATATAGTTCTATCATTATGTACTTCCTTGATAAACTATTTCTGTTTAAAATAATTATATAAACTAATAGTTTATATACAAACTATTTATAAGGTGAAATATACTCCTTTTTCTAAAAAATGTCAATAATAATTGTGGAAAAAGTATATAAAAAATATTTATAGATAGAAAGTATTGACAAATATGATAAAAAGATATATATTTAGCATACAAAGTATTTGTGTAATTAAATACTAGGATTCTAAATACTAGGATTCTAGTTTTCTATCACACAAAGGAATAGGATTGATAACACTTTATATGAAACAGGAAGAAAAGGAGAAGATAGTATGGATTTTCAATTAAATGAACAACAAGCAGCAGTGAAAGAAGCAGCTCGTAACTTTGCACAAACAGAATTGCTCCCTGGGGTAATTGAACGAGATGAAGCAAGTGAATTTCCGGTAGAGCTTTATAAGAAAATGGGAGAAATGGGACTCATAGGTCTTCCATATCCAGTGGAATATGGTGGACAGGGAGCCGATTATCTATCTTATATTCTTGCAGTGGAAGAGATCTCTAAAGTGGACGCTTCCGTCGGCATTTCTTATTCCGTATCCACTTCTTTATATGGTGGCAGCGTAATGTATTCCGATGCTACGGACGAGCAAAAAAAGGAATTTCTTCCAAACGTATTGACGGGAAAGAGTTTTGGATCTTTTGGACTAACGGAACCAAACGCCGGTTCTGACGCCGGTGGCTGCATTACAACAGCAGTAAAAGATGGGGATAGCTATATTATCAATGGGTTAAAATGTTTTAACACAAATGGACCATTGACGGATTATACAGCTGTTTATGCATTGACAGAGCCGGAATTAAAATCAAAAGGTTTATCTTGCTTTGTTGTAAAGAGAGATACACCAGGGGTTAGCATTGGAAGAATTGAGAATAAAATGGGAATTCGTTCCGCTAAAGTGTCAGAAATTATTTTTGATCATGTAAGAGTTCCAGAATCAGCCTTAATCACAAAACATGGCGGTGGATTTAAATTAGCGATGAAAACATTAGATGGCGGACGATTAGGCGTTGCAGCCCAAGGGTTAGGAATTGCTCAAGGAGCGTTTGATATTGCAAAAGAATATTTAAAAACGAGAGAGCAGTTTGGAAAACCATTGTATAAAAATCAGTATTTAGCATTTAAGATGGCAGAGTTAGAGATGGAAATTGATGCCGCTCGTCTGATGCTTTATAAGGCAGCAACGGACAAACAAGAGGGAAGACCATTTTCTGTTCCAGCAGCGAAGGCGAAATATTTATGCACAAACGCTGCCATGCATGTGACAACAGAAGCGGTACAGATGTTAGGCGGCAATGGCTATATGAAAGGGTATCATGTAGAAAGAATGATGAGAGATGCAAAGATCACGCAGATCTATGAAGGAACCAATGAAATTCAAAAATTAGTCATCAGTGGTCAAATGTTCCGCTAGAAAAGGTCAAAAAAATTTGTCACCCTTTCCTATCCAGTTGCTCGATATATAGGCACTGATGCAAATTTGGTCTGACTTCACTCAGCTTAAGTCCAGAACCTACCATGAAGCGATGTGTATACATTGATGCAAATTGGGTATGAGGAAAGAAATGAAGAAAGGATAGTATCATAAGCACTACCATGAGAGTCATAACATAGATACTATCCTTTTTTGTATGAGCAATAAGTCGAAAATTGACATCTTGACAGGGGTTCTTTTTTCATGATAGGCTTAAAGAAATCAAAGATATTTGGTGTTAAGTTGGAGGATTGTTTTATGGAACTAACACAGTGTATTAATTATTTGCTTACAACGGCCCAACATGCGGTATTTCAAGAAATGAGCGCTCGCCTTGCGAGCTATGATCTCACACCAGTGCAATATGGGGTGCTGTATTGTCTTTGGTGCAAAAATAAAACAAAACCAAAGGAAATTGCAGAGGAACTGAAACTGGAAAATTCCACGATTTCAGGGGTATTAGAGCGCATGGAAAAGAAGGAATTAATTGAAAGGCAGATCAGTAAAGAGGATAGACGATTTGTAGAGATTTGTTTAACAATAAAAGGAGAGGCGCTGCAAAAACCGGTGTTACAAACGGTAGAAGAAGTAAATAATGATGTTATGAAAGTGATTCCAGTGGAAAAGCAAGAAGAATTAAAACAATTGCTTCGAGCGTTAGCGGGGATAGAACAAGAAGAGGAAGCGTAGTGGAAAAAGTCGTTGCTGAATATATGTTTGGTAACGGCTTTTTTCTATGAGAGCAAACATAGAACAGAGATTCCAAAGCGAGGATTTGAGAAAATGAAAAGAATTTGGTATAATGAAAAATTAGAACGAAAACTCAGAAATCAGAAAATAGAAAGGAAATGAGATGAAATCATTAGTATTAGCAGAGAAGCCTTCTGTGGGAAGAGATATTGCAAGAGTTTTGCATTGTAATAAAAAAAATAATTCCTTTATGGAGGGGGAAAAGTATGTTGTGACATGGGGGCTTGGACATCTTGTAACCCTTGCCGATCCGGAACAATATAATGAACGATATAAGGAATGGAAATTAAGCGATTTGCCGATGCTTCCAAAACAGATGGAATTAGTTGTCATCAAGCAAACTGCACGCCAATTCAAGGCGGTGAAGGAATTGTTATATCGAAAAGATATAAAAGAAATTATTATTGCCACAGATGCAGGAAGAGAAGGGGAATTGGTTGCCCGCTGGATTTTGGAAAAAGCAAACTGTAAAAAGCCGATAAAACGATTATGGATTTCTTCGGTAACGGATAAGGCGATTAAAGAAGGATTTTCCAAGTTAAGAGATGGAAGAGAATATCAAGCGCTGTATGATGCAGCAGAAGCAAGAGCCTATGCGGACTGGTTTGTTGGAATTAACGCAACGAGAGCGCTGACTTGTAAGTACAATGCCCAGCTATCTTGTGGAAGGGTGCAGACGCCTACGTTAGCGATGATTGCGAAAAGAGAAGAAGAAATAAGAACGTTCCAATCTGAAAACTATTATGGGCTTACAGTGAACGTAAATGGCGTACAATTTGTATGGCAGGATCAAAAGTCAAAGAGCAATCGTTCTTTTGATAAAAAGAGAATGGAAGGCATCAAAAATCGAATCCAAGGGCAGCGATTGGTTATCGAAGAAATAAGAAAAACGAAGAAAAAAACAGAGAGCCCAGCCTTATATGATCTGACAGAGTTACAAAGAGAAGCCAATCAAAGATTTGGATATTCTGCAAAAGAAACATTAAATATTATGCAGCGATTATATGAAAATCATAAAGTATTGACTTATCCTAGAACGGATTCTCGCTATATAAGCTCTGATGTAGTAGGCACGATAAAAGAGCGTTTAAAAGCCTGTGGAATCGGGCAATACCGCACCTATGCTGCCGCGCTGTTAAAACAGCCAATTGTGGCGAAGAAAACATTTGTGGACGATAAAAAAGTATCGGATCACCATGCGATTATTCCGACAGAGCAATATGTGAATTTACAAAATATGACGCAGGAAGAACGAAAAATCTATGATCTCGTTGTGAGAAGATTTCTCTCTGTTTTATATCCACCGTTTGAATACGAACAGACAACGTTAGTTGGAACAGTAGATGGGGAAACCTTTCTTGCCAGTGGAAAGCATATTTTAGCGATGGGCTACTATGAAGTACAAGAACAAAGTGGAGAAGAACAGACGCTTCCGGAGTTTCAAGAAAAGAAAAGCTACGAAACAGGAAGTGTTTTCATGACAGAGGGCAAGACAACACCGCCTGCTTATTTTACAGAAGCGACGCTTTTATCAGCTATGGAAAATCCAATTAAATATATGACTTCCCATAATAAAGAAGCCGAGAAGACGTTAAAAGAAACAGGAGGGCTTGGCACAGTTGCAACACGAGCGGACATTATTGATAAGTTGTTCAACACGTTTTTAATGGAAAAGAAAGGAAATGAAATTCATATTACATCAAAGGCGAAACAATTATTAGAGCTTGTCCCGGAAGAGATGAAACGGCCAGAACTAACTGCGGATTGGGAAATGAAATTAAAGAAAATTGCAGAGAAAAAAGGAAGAAAAGATCAGTTCTTAAAAGAGATGAAATCTTATACGGAAACATTGATTTCTGAAATTAAGGAAGCCGATGGAACATTTCGACATGACAACCTGACCAATAAAAAATGTCCGACTTGTGGGAAACGATTATTATCGGTTTCCAATAAAAACGGCAAACTATTAGTATGCCAAGATCGAGAATGTGGATATCGAGAACGAGTTGCGAGATTGACAAATGCAAGATGTCCGGCTTGCCATAAGAGAATGGAACTTTGGGGAGAGAAAGAAAATCAGACGTTTGTTTGTGCTTGTGGGCATAAAGAGAAATTAGCTGCCTTTGAAGAGAGACGAAAGAAAGAGGGAGCAGGTGTTTCCAAAAAAGAAGTAAATCGATATATGAAGAAAATGCAAGAGGAAGCAAAGGCACCTGTCAACAATGCGTTTGCCGAGGCGTTAAAGAATATTAAACTTTCCTAATGGAAGAGATTCTGTTATGATAAAACAAATAAAAGTGGTGATAAAGTCATAAAGTAGAAAGGAATGGAGAGCAAATGAGCAAGAAAGAGACATTATTGTATGCAGCCAAACGTTTTACAAAAAATTATGAAGAAGAAAGCATTTTTCTTCCAAAAAACGGGCACCCATTGCCGAATCGAAAAGAGATCATTGAAATTATTCAAGAGTTAAAAAATATTATTTTTCCAGGATATTTTGACGAAGATAGTATTTTAGCCATTGAACCCGATTACTATGTCGGATATCGACTGAATCACGTTTATGATAAATTAAAACGCCAAATTTGTATTGCATTGTCTTATGATCGGGCAGGAGACAGCGACGCCTTTGAGGAATGCGCTTGTGAAAGTGAGATATGCGATACGTTCTTTCGAAAACTTCCAGATGTTCAAGAACTGTTGTTAAAGGATTTACAAGCGGGATTTGATGGGGATCCGGCAGCAGGAAGCAAAGAGGAGATTATTTTCTCCTATCCGGGCTTGTTTGCCATCTATGTCTACCGCATGGCGCACATTCTCTATCAGGAAAAAGTGCCATTTATTCCAAGAATTATGAGCGAATATGCCCATGGAAAGACCGGAATCGATATTAATCCGGGAGCGGAGATCGGAGAATACTTCTTTATCGATCATGGTACGGGAATTGTTATCGGAGAGACTACGGTCATTGGAAATTATGTGAAATTATATCAAGGAGTGACATTAGGAGCGCTTTCTACAAGAAAAGGGCAAGAACTCTCAGGGACAAAGAGACACCCTACAATCGGAGATCATGTTACAATTTATGCCAATTCAACGGTTCTTGGCGGCACGACGATGATCGGAGAAAATGTCATTATCGGAGGGAATACCTTTATTACAGAATCCATTCCGGCTCATACAAAAGTTAGCGCAAAAAGTCCGGAACTTGTGATTCAGGAAGACCGAAAAAAAGAGAAGAAACTTTGGGAATACTAAAAAAGGAAAGAAGAGAAAATGAAATAGAAGAAAGGTGGATCTTTCATGAATGGAAAAGCATGGCAGCATTTTAAGACAATTACAACGCATAAATTATTAGTGATGAAATACTGTTTTCGTGTTGGACTATATAAGCAAGGACTTCTCCATGATTTATCAAAATATTCTCCAACCGAATTTTTAGTCGGAGTGAAGTATTATCTAGGAGATGAAAGTCCAAATAATGCGGAGAGAATGGATCGGGGATATTCTCTTGCATGGCTGCATCACAAGGGCAGAAATAAACATCATTATGAATATTGGATTGATTATAGTTTACAAGGGGATTATCCGTTAGCGGGCATGAAAATGCCTCTTTGCTATGTGGTGGAAATGGTAATTGATAGAATGTGCGCTAGCAAAGTCTATTATGGGAAGCAGTATAACCAAACACTTCCATGGCGCTATTATGCAAAAAGCCGTTCTCGCATGATTATCCACCCAGAAACACAAGCTCTTTTAGAGGAATTGTTAAAGATGCTTTATAAAAAAGGGGAAAAGAAAACCTTTTTTTATATCAAATATATATTATTGCCAAAAGAGGATTATTAAAGGGGAGTAAGGCTCCCCTTTTTGGTAAAAAGTGAGAAGAGGAAATACTTTGTATCCATATAATTTGTATTCTAAATAAAT
>Cebus_capucinus_imitator_PRJNA485217_SSR105__coassemble_594_pt1 | contig 13877 bp, 11 predicted proteins | sample Cebus_capucinus_imitator_PRJNA485217_SSR105__metabat2_low_PE_004 | metagenome-assembled genome bin Cebus_capucinus_imitator_PRJNA485217_SSR105
GCTGCACTGCAAATGGAGCAGGATATACTTCACAATCTCCGTTATTATTTTCGATATATTGTGAAATTTTTGAGAAGATAGAGCCAAGTATCTTTTGATGGATTCGACTTGGTGGAGCCATATAGTAAATATGTCCATCTAAAAGTTCAACATATTGTTCTGTAACCGGTAAATTCCAGTAATCTTCAATTGTATATAATTTTTCTTGCGGCAATGATATCGTGATATCTCCTTTCATATTTCATAATTTGCAATATTATTCCAAACAACACCTAATCTATCGGCAACACCTTGTTAGGTTAAATTCAATGCTTTTTTGAGTTTTTTATTTTTTCATTTATTTGTATTTATTTCCTCTATAACATAATTATATGACAGTAGAGTGTTCGAATCAACAAAAAAAGGTTTTTAAGACACAAAATGTATTGATGAAATGTCTTAGGTATGTAAGGTGATGGCATAGATATAACTATATGAGAATAAAGGTGGCTAGCAGCCAAAGAGTACGAGTTCTTGTATAGAGTTAATGATCGAAAAGGGAAATAGTTATGATGAAAGAAGTAAACAAGTAAAAAACAGTGATTCCAGTATTTAAAAGAACAAGATTTGAATGATGGATAAGAAATTCAACAAAGGAAAGTAGACAATCAGTAATTGCATATCTTGACATAAAGAGGTGATAAAATGAAATATGAACCAAGTGTAATTATAACACAAGATGGCAAAGAAACTGCGTTAGATTCTCTTTCCTTAGAAGAGAAGAGAGAGTTTTTTAGAAAGCATACAATTCGAGCATTTAAAGAACTTGGAATGAGATGTAAAGAAAAAGAAACAAAAGGTTGAAGAAAGAGAGCGGAAAGAGGATAAATGGACAAGAGAAGAGGATACCGTTGACAGAGTTTGAAAAAGAATGGATAATGGAGTTATGGTTAGCACAGCTGGCAAAGGACATTGTTTTCCGTCATAAAGTTTCCAAGAGATTATAAATTTCAATAGGAGGTTTAGTTTTTATGGTTTCTCATTCTGATCAGCTTATTTTTCATGTCGATGTGAACTCCGCTTATTTAAGTTGGGAGTCTTGCGAGCGAAAGAAAAAAGATCCAAATGCTTTGGATTTGCGAACGATTCCGTCTGCGATTGGCGGCGATCAGGAAAAACGACATGGTATTATTTTAGCAAAGTCGACATTGGCAAAATCTTATGGAATTTACACAAGCGAAACGATCTATTCCGCATTAAAAAAATGCCCAAACTTAGTTCTCGTACCGCCCAATCATGAGCTTTATAAAAAATATTCCAAGCAGCTTATTGCGTTATTAAAGGAATATGCCCCAGCAGTGGAACAATTTTCCATCGACGAAGCTTTTTGTGATATGAGCCATACTGAGCGGATCTATGGCGATCCTATCACTTCCGCTACAAACTTAAAGGAAAAAATCAAAAAAGAACTAGGATTTACGGTCAACATAGGGATTTCTTCTAACAAAGTATTGGCAAAGATGGCGTCCGACTTTGAAAAACCAGATAAGATTCACACGCTTTTTCCAGAAGAAGTGGAAGAAAAAATCTGGCATTTACCGGTGCGCAACCTTTTCTCTGTTGGAAAAGCGACGGAGAAAAAATTAAAAGAACTTGGTATTTATACCATTGGAGAATTGGCCAAGACTGATGTGACATATCTCGTTTCCCATCTAAAAAAACAGGGAGAAGTCATTCACAACTATGCCAATGGAAAATCCGTATCTTTTATTGAAAAAAATACTTCAAAGGCAAAGGGGTATAGTAACGAAACGACGATTCCTTTTGATGTGGAACATGATGAACAGGCGAAATGGATTTTATTATCACTGAGTGAAACGGTCTGTAAAAGGATGCGAACTGCCAATGTCCTTGGCACAACTCTTTCTGTTACCATTACCTATCAGGATTTTGTCCATGTAACCCATCAAAAAACATTATTAACTCCTACGAATACAACGGATATTTTTTATCACGTTATTTGCGAATTGTTCGATGAACTTTGGAACGGAACACCAATTCGTTTGCTCGGCTGTGGGGCGAATAAAATTACGAGCGATGAAAATGAACAGATGAACCTTTTTGATCAGGAAACCATTGAAAAACATAAAAAGCTCGATCAAGCATTAGATACCATTCGGAATAAATTTGGAGATAGTGCAATTAAACGGGCGAGTTTTATGGAAAAAAAAGAGACGCTTCCATGAAGAGTTTCTCATACAAAAGATAGAAATTATTGTGAAAAATTCTACTATCTTTTATCGTTTTTCACCTTTTTCCTCTCCTCGCATACTATATACCAAATCAATCTTTGAGGATTTTTATGGCTCAAAATAATAATTTTATCGATATTGGTCATCTCCAAGTTCGAGTAAACTCTTCCGTAGCTTCCATGCCGATAGAAAATGCTTCTATTGAAATCTCATATAGCGGCGATCCAGAATCACATGTTGAGACTCTTACAACGAATAGCAGCGGACAATCCGAAGTTTTAGATCTAGCTGCACCACCATTAGAATATAGCATGGAACCTCACACGGAGCAGCCTTATTCCGAGTATACAATCAAAGTATCCGCTCGTGGTCATGAAACAGCAACTTTCACAGGCACTCAAATTCTGCCTGAAGTAACAGCTCTTCAAAATGTTGTATTAACGCCAACAACATCTCCTCTATCACAACCGGATTCCTTTGTTATCGGGCCACATACTTTATTTGGAGATTATCCTCCTAAGATCGCCGAAGCGGAAATAAAACCTGTAAATGAAACTGGCGAAATTGTTTTAAGCCGTGTCGTAGTCCCAGAATTTATCGTTGTACATGATGGCCCTATTAATGATGCTTCCGCTCAAAACCATTATGTGAGATACCGAGATTATATTAAGAATGTCGCTTCTTGTGAAATCTATGCTACTTGGTCTGAAAACACAATTATGGCCAATGTTCTTGCCATTATGTCTTTTACACTAAATCGTGTTTATACAGAATGGTATCGAAATAAAGGTTATAATTTTACAATTACTTCTTCAACAGCTTATGATCACAAATGGATGCCTGGTAAAAATGTCTTCGACAGCATTGATCGAGCCGTAGATTCCCTTTTTGGCAATTATTTATCTCGTCCTGGTGTCAAACAACCTATTTTAACCCAATATTGTGATGGAAAACGAGTGACTTGCCCGAACTGGATGACCGAATAGCAATAACAGAGATACTATTTCCTGTGAAAGATTATAGTATATATGTTATACTCTACTTTAACTATATTTTTATATGTTCTTTCATTCTTAGATACATAATATTCATATCTGATACCCCAAACGGTAATAATGTATATCAGACTGTTTAGGGTTGGTTCTTCTTTCGCTCCACAAACGGGCAGTTGTATGCGTCATAGTGTTTTATTCTGTGATGCTTTTTATATAATCGTAATCAATTTTTCCTTTGTTGACAGTATAAAAGAATGGGTCTTTTCTAATCGTATTATCTGAATTAATAATAAAATTATTCCAACCATCTGCTTCGTTACCATCAAGCAAATAAATAGTCATTTTGAAGCTATACCCGAGATATCCAACGGATAGTTTGCTTCTCTTTAATTCGACATCATTCAAGTTATCTATAATATGCTGGATTTGCTCTTTGTCAGTGATATGAGTTGTCTTTCCAGTATTGCCATTAAAAACAACAATCTCCAAAACTTCGTTATGTTCTAAGGACATTAAATCAATAGGAATATTGTACCAAACAGAAAAGCTAACCAAAAAGATTGCCACAACAGACAACAATATCATTATCCTTTTTTTCATAACCGGTTCCCCCCCTAAATTTCCAATTTGATGTTCCCATTATATCATACCCTGTCTGTGTTTTCTATCCTTATTCAGCAAGGGCAATCAGTTGATACACTTGTTGCAATGCTTTTCCGTTTTCTTCCATGTATGAAAAGTAGGTATGTGCAAATACTAGGAAAAAAGAGCGGTTCTGATCAATAGGAGGAGAGAGATGGGAAAGAAACTAAAAGAAGATGTGACACTTTTTTTGCTCGGAGGGTTTTCGTATTATCATATAGAAGTGTTGTGGAGAGGGTTTTCACATATTTCCATGATTTTTTGTGGAGGGTGTTGTTTTTTATTTGTTGGAAAGATTGCATTCTTTTTAAGAAATAAAGTTCCGATGTGGGTACAAATGGTCATTGGCGCCTTTTCCATTACGACAATCGAGTTTATTACAGGGATCATTGTAAATGTATGGTTACAGTTAAATATTTGGGATTACTCCGATGTTCCAGGAAATTTTCTTGGACAAATTTGCTTGAAATATAGTGTGTTTTGGTTCTTTTTGTCAGCTCCTTGTATTAAGTTGTACAGTTGGATCGAAGAAAATGTATTTTCTATGTAAAAATATCTTTTAAAATTTCAAATTTATGGTATACTGTCAAAGTGTCTATTTTCTTAGACACTTTGTTTTTTCTTATAAAAACAAATTTGGTATAAGAGATAGGTATGGAGAGAAAAAGAATTTGGGAGAGAAGAGATGTTAACAGCGAGAATTCAATCGATTCGAAAGGATCATGCCTTTTTAAGAAAGACAATTATGCTTGCAGGACCAGTTGCGATTCAAGGGTTTTTAAATAATATTTTAAATATGATTGACAGTTTGATGATTGGTTCCTTAGGAGAGACGCCAATTGCAGCGGTAGGGCTTGCCAATAAGGTGTTTTTTGTCTTTTCTTTGTTGTGTTTTGGAATTTGTAGTGGTTCAGGAATTTTAAGTTCTCAATATTGGGGAAAAGGTGATGTAAAAAAGATTCGAAAGGTATTAGGAATTTCTTTAATTTTAGGAGTAATTGGCTCCTTAGTGATTGCAATACCGTCTATTTTCATGCCGGAAATGGTAATGCGCATTTTTACGCCAAAGAAAGAAACAATTGCAATTGGAGCATCGTATCTTGCAATTGTGGCATTTTCTTATCCAATTAACGCCATTAGCCAGTGCTATATTACGATTTTAAGAAGTATGAACGAAGTGAAGGCGCCCGTTATTATTAGCTTTCTTTCCTTGTTTGTCAATGCAGGAATTAATTATATGTTAATTTTTGGGGAATTTGGAATGCCAGAGTTAGGAGCAGCCGGAGCGGCAATTGGAACGTTAATAGCGAGAATTTTTGAATGTGCGACCATTTTAATCGTATTACATATGAAAAGACATCAATTGGTCGGAAAAATTGTGGAGCTCTTTCAATTCGAGAGGGAATTTGTCATTTATTTTATTAAAACTGCGCTGCCGGTTATTGTAAATGAATTTATGTGGGGATTAGGCGTCACGATGTATTCCCTCGTCTATGGAAGAATGGGGGATAATGCGGTGGCAGCCATTACGATCACCCAGACATTTGAACAACTATTCAGTGTTGTCTTTCAAAGTATTTCTTCTTCAACTGCCGTTATCCTTGGAAATGAATTAGGAGCTGGAAGGCTTTCAAAAGCGGAAGAGTACGCAAAGAACTTTATGTTTATGCAAGTGGTGCTTACCATTATCGTTGGAGCGGTTCTTTATTTGATGCGCTGGCCGATTATTCATCTATATAATATTACACCAGAAGTTCAGCGGTATGTAGCTCTTTGCTTTGTTTCTTTTATTTGCTATATGCCGTCTAAGATGTTTAATTATGTAAATATCGTTGGTGTACTAAGAAGTGGTGGAGATACGATCTCTTGTCTAATTCTTGATTCAACAGGTGTATGGTGCATTGGAATACCAATGGCGGTGTTAGGAGGGCTTGTTTTAAAAGCGCCGATTTATATTGTATATGCCATGGTATTATCAGAAGAAATCTATAAGACAATTTTTGGATTTTTACGTTATAAAAAGAAAAAATGGCTTCGTAATTTAGTTACGAGCCAAAATGAAGGAATGCTAGAGAAGAAAGGATAGAATGTATGAACCGCAATTATCAAAAGGAATTAGATCACCTTTTAGATACAATGGAAAAAGAAAATAAAGTTCCAACGTTATTACTTCATAGCTGTTGTGCGCCGTGCAGTAGTTATGTACTAGAATATTTGTCACAGCATTTTGCGATTACGGTTTTTTACTATAATCCAAATATATTTCCAGAGATGGAATATCATCATAGGGTGCAGGAGCAAAGAGAATTTATTGAAAGAATTCCACAAAAATATCCAATTAAATTTGTGGAAGGCGTGTATGATACAAAGCGTTTTTATGATACGGTAAGAGGACACGAATCGGATCCGGAAGGTGGAGAGAGGTGCTATCGGTGTTATGAACTGCGCTTAGGAGAGGCGTTGGAAATTGCGAAAGAATATGGGTTTGATTACTATACGACGACCCTTTCGATCAGCCCTTATAAAAATGCAAAATGGTTAAATGAAATCGGAGAGCGATTGGCAGAAGGAACATCGGTTCAATATTTGCCATCGGATTTTAAGAAGAAAAATGGATATAAGCGTTCCGTAGAACTATCATCAGAATATGAGATGTATCGCCAAGATTACTGTGGCTGCGTTTATTCTATGGTAGAGAGAGATGAGCAGAGAAGAAAAGCAGAATTTCAAAAGAAGATGGAACAAAAATAAAAGAGAAAGATGTTGTATCTCGATTTGTCAATCGATGGTATGGCATCTTTTTTTGCAAAACGAATCCTTAGAAAAAATAATAAAAGTTTCTTGAAAGAAAAATAGTAATTCTAGTATAGGATTGACTATATTTTATCAGAGTCATAGACATTTCAGTCTACAAACGAGCTGTTTCACAGAATCGATTTGTACAATATTCTGAAAATAGATTGATTAATCGAATGAAAAAATTGGATTTGTCATTTTTTTCTTGAAAACCACTTGTGTCAAGAAAAAATTTATGTTAGAATTTGTACAATTTGAAAGAAAGATAACGCCGTGGGAATAATTATGGAAAAAGTCCATATTCTATTTTCTAGGGTAAGTGTCTTTTTTTTTTGCAGAAAAGTATGAATCTTATAGAGCATATACATGTAGAACAATAATAATTATATTTCAATAGCAATGATGGAGGTATCAAATAATGCCAAAGAATAAGGACATTAAAAAAGTTTTAGTAATTGGTTCAGGACCTATTATTATTGGACAGGCAGCAGAGTTTGACTATGCGGGAACTCAGGCTTGCCGTGCCTTAAAGGAAGAAGGAGTACAGGTCGTTTTAGTAAACTCCAATCCTGCAACGATTATGACAGATAAAAATATTGCCGATAAAGTGTACATTGAACCTCTTGACATTGAAGTTGTGAAGAAAATTATGCTGAAAGAAAAACCAGATAGTATTCTTCCTACACTAGGTGGACAGGCAGCCCTTAATATTGCCATGGAATTAGAGGAAACTGGATTTTTAAGAGAAAACAATATCCGTTTGATCGGTACAACTTCTATGACAATTAAAAAGGCAGAAGATCGTCAGGAGTTTAAATCAACAATGGAGAAAATCGGAGAGCCGATTGCAGCATCAACAGTTGTAACAAATATTGAAGACGGTCTTGCATTTGTAGAAAAAATCGGTTATCCAATCGTACTTCGTCCTGCTTATACAATGGGTGGAAGCGGCGGTGGTATCGCTTCTAATGAAGAAGAATTTGTGGAAATCTTAGAAAATGGTCTTCGTTTAAGCCGTGTTGGACAAGTTCTTGTAGAACGTTGTATCGCAGGTTGGAAAGAGATCGAATACGAAGTAATGCGTGACGCCAATGGAACTTGTATTACAATCTGTAATATGGAAAACATCGACCCAGTAGGCGTGCATACAGGAGATAGTATCGTTGTTGCGCCAACGCAGACATTGAGCGATAAAGAACATCAGATGCTTCGTACATCTGCGTTAAAGATTATCGATGAATTAAATATCACAGGTGGGTGTAACGTACAATATGCATTAAATCCAAACTCCTTTGAATATTGTGTTATCGAAGTAAACCCTCGTGTAAGCCGTTCTTCTGCGTTAGCTTCTAAGGCAACTGGTTATCCAATTGCGAAAGTAACTGCAAAAATTGCCCTTGGATATGACTTAGATGAAATTATGAATGCGGTAACAGGAAAAACATATGCAAGTTTTGAACCTGCTCTTGACTATTGCGTTGTAAAATTCCCAAGACTTCCATTTGATAAATTTATTTCTGCTAAGAGAACGCTTACAACACAGATGAAAGCCACTGGAGAAGTTATGAGTATTTGTACAAACTTTGAAAGCGCATTGATGAAATCTCTTCGTTCTTTAGAGCAGCATGTGGATAGTTTAATTCATGGCGATTATTCAAACGATAGCGATGAAGAAATTATAGCAAAACTTCACCGTGTCGATGACAGACGTATCTTTGTTGTAGCAGAAGCGTTAAGAAGAGGAATTTCCATTGAAACAATCAATGAAATTACAAAAATCGATCCTTGGTTCTTAGATAAAATCTTAATCTTAGTGGAAGCGGAAAATGAGATGAAAGAAAAGGGATTGACAAAAGAAGTGCTTGCTCATGCAAAATACCTGGAATTCCCAGACAATGTTATCGCTAAATTAGTTGGAAAGACAGAAGAAGAAGTAAAAGCTATGCGCTATGAATACGGAATTATTCCAGCGTATAAAGTCGTAGATACTTGTGCGGCAGAGTTTGAAGCTCAGACACCTTACTATTATTCTTGCTATGGAAGCGAAAATGAAGTGGAAGAAAAGAGCGAGAAAAAGAAAATCTTAGTTCTTGGTTCTGGACCAATCCGTATCGGACAGGGAATTGAATTTGATTACTGTTCTGTACACAGCGTTTGGGCGTTTAAAGAACAAGGATATGAAACAATTATCGTAAACAACAACCCAGAAACAGTGTCCACAGACTTCGATATTGCGGATAAACTTTATTTTGAACCATTGACAGCAGAAGATGTGGAAGCGATTGTAAATCTTGAAAAACCAGATGGAGCAGTTGTACAGTTTGGTGGACAGACAGCTATTAAATTAACAGAGGCGCTTCTTAAAATGGGCGTGAACATTCTCGGAACAAGCGCGGAAAATGTCGATGCGGCAGAAGATAGAGAGTTATTTGATGGAATCTTAGAGCAGTGCTGTATTCCAAGACCAAAGGGAACAACGGTATTCACTTGTGAAGAAGCATTAGAAGCGGCACATCAGTTAGGATACCCAGTGCTTGTAAGACCTTCTTATGTGCTTGGTGGACAGGGAATGCAGATTGCGATTTCTGATGATGATATTATCGAATTCATGGGAATCATTAACCGTACCGTGCAAGAGCACCCAATTCTCGTTGATAAATATTTAATGGGAAAAGAAGTGGAAGTCGATGCGGTATGTGATGGAGAAGACATCATTATCCCTGGTATTATGGAACATGTGGAACGTGCAGGTATCCACTCTGGAGATAGTATTTCCGTTTATCCAGCTCAGAGCGTTTCACCAAAAATTAAACGAGTAATTGAAGACTATACGAGAAAACTCGCTCGCTCTCTTCATGTTATCGGCTTAATCAATATTCAGTTCATTGTCCATGAAGATGAAGTATATGTTATTGAAGTAAATCCTCGTTCTTCTCGTACCGTTCCTTATATTAGTAAAGTAACAGGAATTCCAATTGTAGATTTGGCTGCGAAAGTGATGACAGGAAGCAAAATCAAAGATCTCGGATATGAAGAAGGGCTTCAAAAAGAATCCGAATATTTTGCAATTAAAATGCCAGTCTTCTCATTTGAAAAACTTCGCGGAGCGGAAATCTCTTTAGGACCAGAGATGAAGTCAACAGGAGAATGTTTAGGTATTTCAAAAGATTACAACGAAGCGCTATATAAAGCGTTCTTAGGAGCAGGTGTTCGCCTTCCAAAACATAAAAAGATGGTGCTTACAGTAAAAGATTCCGATAAATTAGAAGCGGTAGAAATTGGAAGACGTTTTGAAGCATTAGGATATACGATTTACTCCACAAAAAATACAGCGAGAGTGTTAAATGAAAACGGAGTTCATGCAAAAACAGTAAACAAGATTGAAGAACCGGCGCCAACCCTTCTTGATTTAATCTTAGGACATGAAATTGACCTTGTCATTGATACACCGTCCCAGGGAATTGATAGAAGCAAAGATGGTTTCTTAATCCGTCGCCATGCCATTGAAACAGGTGTTACTTGTTTGACATCACTTGATACTGCAAATGCGCTTTTAACAAGTCTTGAAACAGCAAATTTAGCAGAGCTTTCTGTTGTAGATATTGCAGAAATTGATTCTGTGCAGCCATAATCAGAAACGGAAAAAAGAGCATTTGATTAAGAGAGAAAGGAATTTTATATGAACGCATATTTAATTTTAGAAGACGGAACAGTATTAAAAGGAAAGAGTTTTGGAGCGGTAAAAGAAGTAATCAGCGAGATCGTATTTAATACGTCGATGACAGGATATTTAGAGATTTTAACAGACCCTTCTTATGCAGGACAGGCAGTGACAATGACTTATCCATTAATTGGAAACTATGGAATTTGCGAAGAAGATATGGAATCAAAGAAACCTTGGTGTGATGCTATGATCGTTCGTGAAGTGTCAAGAAGAGCCAGCAATTTCAGAAATAATGAATCATTAGAATCCTTTATGGAGAAAAATGGAATTCCTGGTATTGAAGGAATTGACACTCGTGCGCTTACAAGAATTTTAAGAGAAAAAGGCACAATGAATGGAATGATCACAACAAATGATCACTATAACCTAGAGGAAATCCTTCCAAAGATTCACGAATACCGTGTAACAGGTGTTGTAAAAGCGACTTCTTGTACAGAGGCTTATAAACCACAGTTAAATGAGAAATCATGGAATGGAATACACCCGCTTCCATATCGTGCAGAACAGCCATATAAAGTGGCATTGATGGACTTTGGTGCAAAAGACAACATCGCACAATCTCTATTAAAAATGGGCTGTGATGTGACTGTTTATCCACAGAATACAAAAGCGGAAACAATTTTAGCGGAAAATCCAGACGGCATTATGTTATCAAATGGCCCTGGAGATCCAAAAGAATGTGTGGAAATCATTGAAGAATTGAAAAAACTTTATGCATCAAACACTCCAATTTTTGCCATTTGTTTAGGACATCAGCTTATGGCTCTTGCAACCGGAGCGGATACGGAAAAAATGCGTTATGGACATCGTGGAGCAAACCACCCTGTAAAAGATAGAAAAACAGGAAAAGTTTATATTTCCACACAAAACCATGGTTATGTTGTAAAAGAAGATTCTTTAGATAAAAATATTGCGGAACCGGCCTTTTATAATGTAAACGACGGAACAATTGAGGGACTTCATTATTTAGGAAAAAATATTTTAACGGTGCAGTTCCACCCAGAAGCGTGTGCTGGACCAAAAGACTCTGAATTCTTATTTGGAGAATTTATCAATATGATGAAAATTGCAAAAGAAGCATAGAGAAAACGAAAGAAGTAGGAGTAGAGAAACTGTTCCTGCTTTTTTCGTTTTGTATTTCGAAAGTGATTGAACGTATGTATTGTATCGTTGACAACAAAAAATAAACCTGGTAATATTTTCATAAATCTTGTAATTGTCTATAAGGGAAGAATGATTCAAGGAGGTAGAAGCATGAGATTTACAAAAATGCAAGGATTAGGAAATGACTATGTGTATGTAAACTGTTTGGAAGAGACGGTGGACAATCCAAAAGAAGTGGCAGTTAAAGTGAGCGATCGACATTTCGGGATCGGAAGCGATGGGCTTATTTTAATCAAGCCATCAGAGAAAGCGGATTTCTTTATGGAGATGTATAATGCCGACGGCTCTCAGTCCGAAATGTGCGGAAATGGAATTCGCTGCGTTGGGAAGTATGTATATGATTTTGGTTTGACGAAGCAGACAGAAGTAGCTATCGATACATTGGCAGGAATTAAATATTTAACACTTCATGTAGAAGATGGGAAAGTAGAAACAGTGACCGTCGATATGGGAGAGCCAATTTTAAAGGCAGAGCAGATTCCTGTGATCAGTGAAACAGAGCAGTTTATCGATCAAAACGTGGAAGTATGTGGTACGGTGTATCAAATGACAGCTGTTTCCATGGGAAATCCACACGGCATTATTTTTGTAGACAATGTGAAAGAATTTCCGGTTCATGAAATAGGAAAGCAGTTGGAAGTCCATGAAATTTTCCCAAGAAGAGCTAACATTGAGTTTCTAGAGATTTTAGATAGAAAAACGGCGAATATGAGAGTTTGGGAAAGAGGTTCTGGGGAAACGCTAGCTTGTGGAACGGGAACTTGTGCAAGTGTTGTGGCAGGTGTTCTCAATCAGAAATTAGAAAGAGAAGTGCTTGTACACTTGCTAGGAGGAGATTTGCTGATTGAATGGAGAGAATCCGATAATCATGTCTATATGACAGGGGCGGCAACAACTGTATTTACAGGAGAGATAGAATAGAAGGATAGGAAAGGAGATTTTTATGTATCAGATCAATGAAAATTATTTAAAACTTCCAGGAAGTTATTTGTTTTCCAATATTGCAAAAAAAGTGAGCGCATTTCAACAGGCGAATCCAGATAAAGAGATTATCCGCCTTGGAATCGGTGATGTCACACAGCCCCTTGTGCCGGCGATTATTGAAGCCCTTCATAAGGCAGTTGATGAAATGGGAAACGCAGCTACGTTCCATGGATATGCACCTGACCTTGGATATGAGTTTTTAAGAAGTGCCATGGCAAAGAATGATTATCTCGCAAGAGGCGCTCATATTGAAGCCGATGAAATTTTTATCAGCGACGGAGCAAAAAGTGATTCTGCCAATATTCAAGAGATTTTTGGAGCGGATAATAAAATTGCTGTTTGTGATCCAGTCTATCCGGTCTATGTGGATAGCAACGTTATGTCAGGGAGAACAGGGACATATGATCCGATGACAGAGACTTGGAGCGATGTTATTTATATGCCTTGTGTGGAAGAAAATAATTTTATTCCGGAGCTTCCAAAAGAAACGCCTGACCTTATTTATTTATGCTATCCGAATAATCCAACGGGTACAACGATTACAAAAGAGCAGTTGCAAGTTTGGGTCGATTACGCCAATCGAGTAGGAGCGATTATTATTTATGATGCCGCCTATGAAGCCTATATTTCCGAAGAAGATGTGCCTCATACGATTTATGAATGTGAAGGGGCGAGAACTTGTGCCATTGAGCTTCGTTCTTTTTCTAAAAATGCTGGATTTACAGGAGTCAGACTCGGTGCAACAGTCATTCCAAAAGACATTCAACTCAATGGGGTGACATTACATTCTCTTTGGGCGAGACGCCATGGAACGAAATACAATGGGGCTCCTTATATCGTACAAAAAGCGGGAGAAGCCGTTTATTCAGAAACGGGGAAAAAACAGTTAAAAGAGCAAATCGCTTTTTATATGAAAAATGCCAAGACCATTAAAGAAGGGTTGACTGAGGCAGGGTATCGTGTCGTCGGAGGTGTCAATGCGCCATATATTTGGTTAAAGACGCCGGATAATATGACTTCTTGGGAATTTTTTGATTATTTATTAGAAAAGGCCAATGTTGTAGGAACCCCTGGGGCAGGTTTTGGACCAAGCGGGGAAGGATATTTCCGTTTGACCGCTTTTGGAACTTATGAAAATACGTTAGCGGCAATTGAACGAATGAAACAGTTATAAAAATGAGATAGGAAATTGGAAAAAAGAGGGAATGGTAAGAGATGGGGCTTTCATTCCCTTTTTTGTATTTTGTGCATTGGAATGCACGCTTTGTTTGATTCATATGTTGACATAGAGGGGTAAGAATTTATAAAGATTTCGTAGGGAGATCGTTTATTTATTATTTG
>Cebus_capucinus_imitator_PRJNA485217_SSR105__coassemble_608_pt1 | contig 13682 bp, 15 predicted proteins | sample Cebus_capucinus_imitator_PRJNA485217_SSR105__metabat2_low_PE_004 | metagenome-assembled genome bin Cebus_capucinus_imitator_PRJNA485217_SSR105
TAATCATCTTCATAGGAGTCCCTCCTTCACATATTCGGTCATTCATGTTGCCATTGACTGCTCGCTAATACTCACCTATTATACCATATTTTTTTCTAAAAGTATATAGATTTCACTTCAAAAAATCTGAAAATAAGATTTATAAGTATAAACTGTCATAGACTATCTCCCGCCCTTCTTTTGAAAGAAAACGATGAAACAGATGGAAAACGTGAGATTCTCTTGCGTTTCTTCCCTCTCTCCTAGTATAATGGCTCTGTGGGATATATCAATCGTATAAGAAATAGCAAAAGAAACAACATATTCATCAGTTTTCAGGAGAAAGGAATTATTTTATGAAATATCGGAAATTAAAAGGAACTTCTTATGATCCATATGCAGGCGGTCCATATAGCAACGCCTATGGCAATAAAAATTCAGGAGAACATCGTGATTCCATGAAAGATCTTGTTGCATGGTATGAACGCCCTGGCAACGTGATCTCTTTCTTAATTTTATTTTTTCCTGTGGGGATTTTCCTTATGTGGAGAAATATGAAATGGAATAAAACCGTTAAAATTATACTATCCGTATTATCGATTATTTGTTCTTGTGTCTTTTATTATTATTGGTTCTTTTAGACGATGAGAAACACATTTTACACGTTTCTGTTTCTGACTCGTTACCTCTGCCTATGTACAAAAAAGGGCTATCAAACTTTATGATAACCCTTTTTTATGCAAAAATATTCATTTTCTATCTTTTTTCTCTTAGAAATGTTTGATGTCAAACATAAAACTCGCTCCTGAATACAGGAATCATTCATCATTCATAATTCCGAATAATCACTTCTTCTCCAACTCGTTTCTTCGCATCTGAATTAATCATTCGTTTCACTGGAACGACTTCGATGATGTAATCTTTATATAGCTCACGAATCAGCTCTGTATCATGATTTGTAAGCATACAATAACACCCTCTCTTTGATAACTTCTTAAAAAGTTTTGCAAGGCGAATATGGCTTGCCCGATCAAAGCCTTCCTTTGTATAGGATTCAAAAGAAGTTGGATTTAACGGAGCATAGGGACTATCAAAAAAGACAAAGTCACCCTTTCGAATTCCTTTACATGCCTTTTCAAAATCCCCTTCTAAAATTCGGACTTTTTTTAAATAGTTCGAAATGCGCTCAATATTCTCCCTTTCACAAGATGGCTTTTTGCTATTATTATAAGGGACGTTAAAAAGACCTTTTCCATTGACACGATAAAGCCCATTAAAACAATGTTTGTTGAGAAATAAAAATAATCCCGCCATCATAGCATCGTATTCTTCTTTCAACATCTTTTCATTGTATAATTCCCTTTTCTCATAATAATAGTGCTTTCCACCATGAAGAAGTCCTTGATCCAATTCTTCAATGCAAGCAATCACTTCTTCTGGAGATGTCTGTATCATTCGATAAGTATGAATCAAAGAGTGATTACAATCATTGATAATCGCTTTTTTGGGCTGTAAGGCAAATAAAACAGCGCCACCTCCAATAAAAGGCTCAAAATACCGATGATACTGTTTTGGCATTCGTTGTTTAATCTCAGGAAGCAACTGCCGTTTTCCACCTGCCCACTTTATAAAAGGAGTGATCGCTTGTTTTTTCATCGCTTTACTCTCCCTTTTTCTCTCTTATTGTTTGTTTAGTTTTCATTCATCTTACTTAATTTCGCCGTCTGATCCGCTGCAATTAAAGAATCAATGACTTCATCAAGATCCCCATTCATAATAGAATCTAATTTATGAAGTGTTAATTTAATTCTATGATCCGTTACACGACCTTGTGGGAAGTTATAAGTTCTGATCTTTTCAGAACGATCCCCTGTTCCAACCTGACTTCTTCTCGCTTCTGCTTCTGCATCATGGGCTTTTTGAAGTTCCATTTCATACAGTCTGGAACGAAGAATTTTCAATGCTTTTTCTTTATTTTTTAACTGTGATTTCTCATCTTGGCAAGAGATAACGATTCCAGAAGGAATATGTGTTAAACGAACCGCAGAGTCCGTTGTATTAACGCACTGTCCACCATTTCCTGATGCACGGAATACGTCAAACTTACAATCGTTCATATCCAATTGGAAATCCACTTCTTCTGCCTCTGGCATAATGGCAACCGTAATCGTTGAAGTATGAATACGTCCGCCTGATTCTGTGGCAGGCACACGCTGTACACGGTGTACGCCAGATTCGTATTTAAAGCGAGAATATACCCCTGTTCCGCTGATCATGAAAATTGCTTCTTTAAATCCACCAATTCCACTTTCATTGACAGACATCATCTCCACTTTCCAACGTCTTCCTTCCGCATAGTTTTTATACATACGGAACACTTCTGCTGCAAAAAGAGCTGCTTCATCTCCACCTGCTCCTGCACGAATTTCTACGATAACGTTTTTCTCATCGTTTGGATCTTTTGGAAGAAGTAAAATCTTTAACTCATTTTCTAACTCTTCGATCTGCTTTTTGGCATCGTTTAAATCTTCCTTTGCCATCTCACGCATTTCTTCATCAGTTTCAATTTCCAATAACTCTAAACTGTCTTCTACTGTCTGTTTTGCCTTTTTGTATTCTGTATACTTTTCAACAATCGGTGTTAAATCATTTTGTTCTTTCATTAACTGACGATATTTCGCCTGATTGTTAATGACATCTGGATCGCTTAACTCTTCTAACACAACTTGAAGTCTTTCCACAATATCATCTAATTTATCAAACATTATTTGACCTCCTATTTTTCATTCTTTTTCATTTAGTTCTATCGATAACGAGCAATTGCAATACGATCAAGACCTGCTAAATCTTTTTCAATTCTTATATCGTGATACTCTTCATAATCTGAAAAAATTTCTCGCAACGCAGCTCCTTGATTATATCCAATTTCAAATGCTAACCAACCACCTTCTGATAGATAGCCTCTCGCTTCTCTTACAATCTCTCTATAAAAATAAAGCCCATCTTCTCTTCCGTCAAGTGCCAGCATCGGTTCATGATCTTTCACTTCTGGCATTAATTTCTGACATTCTTCGGTTTCAATATAAGGGGGATTTGATACAATTAAATCAAATTTCTCATCTTTCGGAATATTTTCAAATAAATCTCCTTGATAGAGATAAAAGGCTTTTCTCTTCTTTTGTTCCAATAAACGATCGGCATTTTTCTCCGCAACGAGAAGCGCTTCCTTTGATAAATCCGTCGCAAACACGTCCTCATATTGACCGAGCAACGCCATACTAATTGCGATACAACCGCTTCCTGTACAGACATCGAGGAGCTTCTTTCCCTTTGGAGCAACTTTCAATACTTCCTCTATGACCGTTTCCGTATCCTGCCTTGGAATTAACACATGCTCATTGACAAAAAACTCATATCCCATAAATTCTTGCACTCCTGTTAAATGCTGTACCGGAATATGTCGTTTTCTTTTTTCAATAAGCTCCTTGTAACGCTGCCCTTTTTGTTGTTCAATCTCTTTTGTTCCTTCTAAGAGAAAATCTATCTTCGACATCTTTGTTACAAATGAAAACAGTTGCCAAGCATCAAACGGTGCATCGTCTATCTGTTCTTGTTCTAATTGCTGTGTTCCCCAAGAAACCCATTCTCTTGCATTCATCGTCTCGCCCTTTCCTTATTGTTTCATCGGACAGCAGCCTTCTACTTCGCCGTTATTTAATGCCTCGATATATGCTCTCCAATCAAGAACAGCTTCGACAGAACGAATTGCCACTTCTAACATTTCATCATCTGGTTCCCTTGTTGTAAGCCCTTGTAAAGCCATTCCCGGCTTGCTTAAAAGATTCACAAATGCATTTTCACTCTTTCCTGCTAATCGAATAAATTCATAAGAAACACCTGCAATAATTGGAACTAATAAAAGTCGAACAATTAAACGAACCCAAGTTCCTTCTACTTCAATGAACATAAAAAAGATAATGCTGATTACCATAACAATGAGAAGAAAACTCGTACCACAGCGTTTGTGATATCTTGAATATTTTCTTATATTTTCCGGTGTCAATGCTTCTCCATGTTCCAAACAGTTAATAGTTTTATGCTCGGCTCCATGATACATAAAGGTTCTCTTAATATCATTCATCTGCGAAATCAATAGGATATATAGAAGAAAAATTCCAATTCGAACAACTCCTTCTATTAAGGAAATCATAAAATTAGAATCTGTATAAGGCTTGATTAAGTTGGCAAGAAAATAAGGTAATACCATAAAAAGTGCCAATGCCATTACAATAGAAATACAAACCGTAATACCAATTAAAATATCTTCTGCTTTTCCTTTAAAATGCTTTTCCACCCAAGAGTCAAACTTCGATGGTTTCTTTTCTTCTTCCTCATCTTCAAAAAAACTAGCAGAGTAAGTAAGAGTCTTCATTCCAACAACAAGAGATTCCACGAAACTAGCAATCCCTCTTAAAATTGGGAGCTTTAAAATCGGATACCGCTCTGTATATCCAACATAATCTTGTACATCAACAACAATCTCTTTATTTGGTTTTCGAACAGCAACTGCATATTTATCGAGGTTTTTCATCATAACCCCTTCCATGACCGCCTGTCCACCAATCATCGCTCTTTTCATCAATTCTCCTTTTATATAACAAAGTGTACTACACACTTTTCACGACTTTCAACACTTATCGTTTCCTAACCCCATCGTCTAAAGCCAATGGGATTGTGGTAGTCCTATTACATAAAAATAGGCTGAGATTATTCAATCCCAACCTATTCTTAAACTTCTTATTATTGGTTAACACCATATTTACGATTGAATTTATCAATACGACCACGAGCCTGAGCTGCTTTCTGCTGTCCAGTGTAGAATGAATGACATTTAGAACAGATTTCTACGTGGATATCTTCCTTTGTAGAACCAGTTACGAACTCGTTACCGCAGTTACATACTACCTTTGCTTGATAATAAGCTGGATGGATTCCTTCTCTCATCTTTTTCACCTCTTTGTCAGTTATTCATCTATAAGATGACATCGTAAACTTGTCAATCTTTTTTAGTTTTTTAAACAGCTTTCTCATTATATCATAGCCTTTTTGATAATGCAAGCACTATTCTATATATTTTATGAGAAAGTTTTTAATAAAGACTTTTGAACGATTCGAATAAACTCTTTATTATTCTTTGTTTTTAGGAAAAGTTTCAACATTTCATCTAGAGTTTCATCGGCACGGTTTCCTGAAAGTTCTCGTCTTAAAGCATCGACTGTATCCTTTTCTTCCGATGTCAACAACAGATCATCTCTTCTCGTTCCTGATTTTAAAATATCAATGGCTGGAAAAATTCGTTTTTCTGATAGCTTTCTATCTAACACCAATTCCATATTTCCAGTTCCTTTAAATTCTTCGAAGACCACATCGTCCATTTTACTTCCTGTTTCCACAAGAGCAGTTGCAAGAACAGTTAGACTTCCGCCTTCTCTCATATTTCTAGCTGCCCCAAAGAATTTCTTTGGCATATGTAATGCCGCTGGATCAAGTCCACCTGTTAATGTTCTTCCGCTTGGAGGCACTGTTAAGTTATAGGCTCTTGCAAGTCTTGTAATACTGTCTAATAAAATAACAACGTCCTTTTTATGCTCAACAAGGCGTTTTGCACGCTCTAACACCATCTCAGACACTCGTTTGTGATGTTCTGGAAGTTCATCAAATGTTGAATAAATAACTTCTACATTTGGTCCTTCAATGGATTCTCGAATGTCTGTTACCTCTTCTGGGCGCTCATCAATTAAAAGAACGATTAATTGCATATCTCGATAACTCGTTGAAATGCTCTTTGCCACATCTTTTAACAGCGTTGTCTTTCCTGTCTTTGGTGGGGATACGATCATACCCCTTTGACCTTTTCCAATTGGAGATAATAAATCCATAATGCGCATGGATACACTCGCTCCTTGCTTCTCTAAGTGGATTCTTTCATTTGGGAAAATTGGCGTCAACTCCTCAAACGGTTTCCTCTTTGCCGCTTCCGCTGGGTGAACTCCATTGACAGAGCTTACATATAACAGCGCACTAAATTTCTCACTCTGTGTTTTAATGCGAATATTTCCAGTTAAAATATCCCCTGTCTTTAAATTAAAACGACGGATCATAGATGGAGCCACATAAATATCATTTTCTCCTGGAAGATAATTTTCGCAACGAATAAATCCATATCCATCTGGCATCACTTCCAAAATACCATTGGCTGTTTCTCCGCTGTCCAACTCTTCAAAAGAAAGACGGTTCTTCTCTTCGGAAGCATTCGTCGTCTCTTTCTCCACTTCTTTTGTATGATTTCTTGTATACTCACTCTCATTTTCTTTCGCAGCAGATTTCGCGGTTTCCTTTTCACCTTGTTGTAAAGAATCAAGTTCCATTAATTTCTGAATTAATTCTCCTTTTTTCAAGACAGTAATTCCCTTTAAACCACGCTCTTTCCCTAATGCACATAATTGTGCTTTTGACATATTTTCATATTCCATGAATATTTCCTTTCTTTTCTCAATACTATTTTCTTTTTATTTTCATCTATTTCTCTTCATAAAGTATGTGAATTTTGGGTAATTTTTAGATACTAATTGATTGAGATAACCAAAGTTTCCCTTGGTTTCAACAGATATTTTCTTTCTTAATTTTATTATTGTAGCATATCTTTTTCCTAGTTACAAGTTTCTTTTCACTCCTGAACATGTGAATTTACTTTCAGATTTCTAGGAGAAAACTCCGTTAACGAATACAAGAGCAGGCTAAAACACCTGCTCTTGTTGCTTTATATTCTCTAAAATCATTGTTAAGCATTCCCTTTTCTTGTTATGTCTACTTTATAGGGTGCATTATAAGATCTGCTATTCCATACTATCATAAATTCTTTTTACTTCTTCTAACGGAACATCTGTTAAATCTGCGATTTGTGTAAGTTCTATTCCTTTTTGAATCATATTTAAAATAATTCTTTCTTGCCCTTCTTGTCTTCCTTCCTCTCTATTTTCTCGATCTCTCATATACAATGTCATATAGTCTCGCCTCCATTTCTCATTCCTTTTTACCTTTTTCACTTCTTCTGCTAGACGTTCTACAAACTCATCTTCACTCTCTGTTCCATCTAAGTATTCTAAAAATGCTTTTACTTCTTTTCTTATATCTTCTGCAATTCCTTTTGTATTAAAGAAGATCTTGTAAACTTCATCTTGCAACACTAAATCTTTGTCCTCTCTGCACCTTGTTTCAAATGTATAGCGATGAAGACCTTTTCCAAACGGATCAAAGGTGCAGATAAAGATTACAAAACTTTTCTTTAATGTATCATAGTCTTCTCCCTTATTGATATGATTCAAATCTATCATTCCTTGATAATATCGACTTCTCTTTGGCAATATTCCTTTTTTCTTTCCAGTCTGTATTTCTACATTATAGACTGTTTTCTTTTCATCTTCTACATATATATCAAGTCGTATCCCTTTTCCATCTAATGTTAGATCAATTACCTTTTGTTTTTCTGGATATTCTATCTTTCTTATTTTTATTTCCAATAATTTTTCCAACATTTCTTTACATAGTTCTGGATTACTCATTACTGTTCCAAATAAAAAATCATTGCTCAATGTTAGTTTTTCCCAGATTTCTTCTTGCTTTTCTGTTCCCATACCATGTCCCTTTCCCTTTTCCTCTTCCCATATAAATATGATTATCTCTATTTTTATTATATCATGTTAAAAAACTTCTCTCAATATCTCTATGCAATGAAGATAACATAAATTTGCTTTCGGAACTTTAAACAAGAGCTCCACTAACGAGTACAAGAGCAAGCTAAAACACCTGCTCTTGTTCCCCTCTCTTCTCTCTTATAAAACACATAATAGAAATGTTTATTTTTGCTCTTCCTTTAGTTGTTTCTCTAGCTCTTCTCGATTGATTTCTAACATTTCAGATACAACATCAATATCCATTCCTTTTTCTAACAACTTTTTGGCAGATAATAAGATTCCAAGCTCGATTCCTTCTTGTCTTCCCTCTTGTCTTCCTTCTCGTCTTCCTTCCCGTCTTCCCTCTTCTCTTCCTTCTCGTCTTCCTTCCTCTCTATTTTCTCGATCTCTCATATACAATGTCATATAGTCTCGCCTCCATTTCTCATTCCTTTTTACCTTTTTCACTTCTTCTGCTAGACGTTCTACAAACTCATCTTCACTCTCTGTTCCATCTAAGTATTCTAAAAATGCTTTTACTTCTTTTCTTATATCTTCTGCAATTCCTTTTGTATTAAAGAAGATCTTGTAAACTTCATCTTGCAACACTAAATCTTTGTCCTCTCTGCACCTTGTTTCAAATGTATAGCGATGAAGACCTTTTCCAAACGGATCAAAGGTGCAGATAAAGATTACAAAACTTTTCTTTAATGTATCATAGTCTTCTCCCTTATTGATATGATTCAAATCTATCATTCCTTGATAATATCGACTTCTCTTTGGCAATATTCCTTTTTTCTTTCCAGTCTGTATTTCTACATTATAGACTGTTTTCTTTTCATCTTCTACATATATATCAAGTCGTATCCCTTTTCCATCTAATGTTAGATCAATTACCTTTTGTTTTTCTGGATATTCTATCTTTCTTATTTTTATTTCCAATAATTTTTCCAACATTTCTTTACATAGTTCTGGATTACTCATTACTGTTCCAAATAAAAAATCATTGCTCAATGTTAGTTTTTCCCAAATTTCTTCTTGCTTTTCTGTTCCCATACCATGTTCCTTTCCCTTTTCCTCTTCCTCTTCCCATATAAATATGATTATCTTTATTTTTATTATAGCATGTAAAAAAACTTCTCTCAATATCCCTATGCAATGAGGATAGTGTAAATTTACTTTCGGAACTTTAAACAAGAGCTCCTCTAACGAGTACAAGAGCAGGCTAAAACACCTGCTCTTGTTGCTTTATATTCTCTAAAATCATTGTTAAGCATTCCCTTTTTCTTGTTGTGTCCACCTTACAGGGCACATGATACCGTACCATCGCTTAAAATACCTTCTTCTCTTCCTATCCCATAAAACTTCCTATTAATTTCCACACCGCAATGCAGATGGAAAAAATCGCAATGCCTTTTTTTAGCACCGCTTGGTTGATTCGCACTGCATTCAGACTTCCATAATAAACGCCAATTCCATGAGCAGCTAAAGCGATGACAAAGATTGGCAATAATGCGATCCAGTTACAATTCGCCATATATCCGATACACGCTGGAATTCCAATGAAAATGGAGTTAAACAATGCGACTCCCACTGCTGTGCGAACCGGAATTCCAAACACAACGAGCAGCGGCATAACAATGATTGGCCCGCCTGCCCCTGATAAAGCGCATATACTGCCTGTGACAAAGCCTAATAAAATCGTCACAAGCAAATGCTCTTTCATAAGAAATCCATGTTGTTTTTCTTTGTCTTTTTGTTCTTTTCGCACTAAGATGGAAATACCTGATAATAACACAACAAAATATAATAATACTTTCACCTGTTCTTCCGGAATAATTAAGTTTAGCTTGACCCCTAAAATTGCCCCGATAAGGCTTCCAAGGCTCAGCCGTATTCCAAACGATAGATCCATATTTCCTGCTTTTTTATAATTGATTGCCCCTAAAATGCCCGATAGCACGAACGCCGCAAAACTTAACGATAGGCCTTCTGGAACACTCATTTGAAGCCCCCCTGCATAAAGCATAGGGAGCAAAAATCCAGCCACTCCTGTCAGTCCTACGAATGCTCCTACAATCACATTGGCAACGATAATGATAAAATACGTCATTCTTCGTTCAATCCTCTCTCTTTCATAAATTGTTTTGCTTCGAATAAAATTCGCTCTTCATCTAATGTCAACACTTCCCGATTATGCATTAACACCTTTCCATTTACGAGCATATCGGTAACATCATTGGCATTGACACATTCCAACAACGTCTTTTTATAGTTGCCCGTTGGAAGTAAATGCCCCTGATTCCAGTTGATTCCAATTAAATCCGCCTTATAGCCTTTTTCAATTCTTCCTAAAGTTCCACTTTCATCTAAAGCATTTGCTCCTCCTTCTGTTGCCATGGCTAAAATATGCTCTGCCGGCATAATTTTAGGATTTCCATTTGGCACGCCATGATAAATATTCATCACTGAACGAAAGATCTTCATTTCATTCCAAAGGCTCATTCCGCCATGAGCGGCTCCATCGGTACCAAGTCCAACGGAAATGCCTTGTTCCAAAAGCTCCGGCGTATCCGGAACCGCTTTCCCACAATTGCTAAACGGACAATGGCATACTTTTGAACCTCTTTGTTTGATCAATTCTTTTTCCCTCTTCGATAAAATCAAACTATGTGCCCCTAGAAATTTCTCATTCAACACGTCTAACTTCTCTAAATACTCATAAGGCGTCATTCCCTCTCTTGCAAAAATGCCATTGACTTCCCCTTGATATTCATTCATATGAGCTTGTAACATCGTATTTCGCTCTTTCGCCCGTTGGGCTGCTAATAAGACTAGCTCATTAGAACAAGAATTTAATGCGCGCAAAGAATAATACACTTTTAAATTGCCTTTTTTATGAAAGCGATCATAAAGTTCATCGGTCTTTTGTATCGCTTCCTTTGCATTCATAGCGATGGAACTTGGAAGCCCCTTTTCGTCCATCGAGGAATAGGATAACGCCCCACGAAGCCCACTTCTTTCATAGACTTCTCCCGCTGCTTCCATATAATAGCTTCCAGCATCGACAAAACTGGTTGTGCCTGATTTTATCATCTCAAGAGACGCAAGTTCTGCGCTTAACTTCATTTTCTCCGGTGTCAAAGTGCTTTCAAATGGAAGCATAATTCGAGTCCAAATAATTGGCTTTGCATCAAGCACACACCCTCTTAATAGCTGCTGTCCTGTGTGCATATGGCTGTCGATCAACCCTGATGTCCATAACTGATCGGTTCCGTCCCATACTTCCTTTGCACAATACTGTTCTGCTAAATTCTCTCCCACTTCTAAAATCATTCCATCTCCAATGGCAATATCCACTTGTTCGGATACCGTTTTGGGATTTATAAGGGCTGTTGTATGTTTAATTAACAATTCACATCTCTTCATAATGATACTCCTTTTTCCATCATATGTTACACAACACCTGCAAGAGAAAGCACAAGCTGATCCCATAGACAAGAGCCTAGGAATGTTCCTGTCATAACGAAAATACCTACAATCAAAATTTTCCACCCTTGGCTAACAAATGTCTTTAATTGATCGCTTACGGCTATCCCTGCAAATGCACCTACCATCGTAAATGGCGCTGTAAAATTAATGTTATTTACCGCCTGAATCACAAAATCCCGAATTGGCGAAAGAGGACAGGCAGATAGCAGCCCGATAATAGAACAATATGCAACAATCGGTAACTTTAGCGGAAGCACTTTTGTACAGACAACGCCGAGCATGGAAATAATCAACAACACAAGAAGCCCCGGAATTGAATCCATAAATCCGACGTTATATCCAACAAAATTGGCAAGCCCTGTTCCAATTGCTCCTAGCACAAATAATACAAACCATTCGATATATCTCATCTCTGCTCCTCCTTCGCTTTCCATGCAAACTTTCTCAACTTCGGTTCTAAGAAACAATAATATTTATCACAAAGCGGAATTGCAATAAACATCGTAATATACATTCCTGTGATTCCTGCAATCGTTTCCCCAACGCTCGCCATCGTAGAAATCGTATCCGCCATATTTGGATAAATGGCACAAAGACTAGCGCTTGCACTTGCCATCATAATTCCCGCTCCAACACCGGAAGCAAGCCCTAATACTTGTGGGTGAAACCAATTCAACATTCCTACTACTGATGCCATAAATCCAAAATAAATCGTTCCAACCATGCCGCCGACGATGTAGATAGAAAGACTTCCCCTCGCCTCATCGGAATCCGGTCCATAAATATTATTGATCAACGCCATATGATACTCACGGTTGATCGAATGACAAGCACCAACCGCTTCTCGTTTCATGCCAAGCAGCACAGCCACTGGAACTGCAAGAATTGGTCCTAATAGATTACCAAAACCATGAAGCAATAACGCTGGCCCCGCATCTAAAATCAACTCGATATTTGCCCCAGCCGTAATTCCTAACTTTGCAATAAATGGACAAATGCCAACGACTACTAGCTTAGAAGCCGCTTTTACATGCTTTGGCTTTACGACTTTTAACACTTGTGGTCTACAAAGAATGCCTAAAAGAATCGCATAGAAAATCGGGAATAAAATTAATTTTCCCTGACCGACTGGAATCTCAATCTTTCCAATGCTATCGGCAATCAAAATAAATACAAATGCCAATGCAAAAATCAACCATTCTGTCTGAAACCTCTCTTTTAGCGAACCATATACATATGTTTCTTTCTGTTTGTTCATAACGTCCTCCTTTCCAGCATGAAAACCCTCTTTCCCTGCCGTTCACATCTCTTAGTTACGTTTCTTATCTCCATTATAGGAAAAACCTTCCATCGAAAAAAGGACAAATGAGCACTTTTCCATGAAAGAAAGAATTGATTCCATCTCCCATTCCTTTTATAATAAAAATAACAACCGAATACATACTATTGGGGGATTTTCTATGACATTAGAACAATTGGAAGAACAAATACCGAAACTTAAAAATTATACAAAAAATATGCCGGCAGATATTCGCTCTCGCTGTATTGTGAGAAAACACCCTGCCGGTACATTGATTCATCAAAAAGATATGGAACTGGACTACTTTGGAATCGTTGCCATCGGTTCCGATCGTGTCGTCAATGAATTTGAAAATGGCAATGTCTATATGATCGAAAGCAACGAATCCATCGATTTCATTGGAGAAGTGACAATTCTCGCTAAAATGCCGAGGACATCTGTGACAATCGAAGCGGTGGAAGAATGTCTCGTCGCCTATATCAGCCGAAAAGATGCCGAATACTGGCTATCCATCGACCATAATATTCTATCCCTTGTGGCAGAAAAAGTGGCGTATAAACTCTATCGCTCTTCCTATCACAACGGATTAAAGCTCTTTTATCCACCAAGTTACTTGCTTCTTGACTATCTCGTCAAATATGCAAACTTTTATTCCATCAATCAAACAAGCACCATCACTATTGCAAAAACTCGTCAGATGCTTCAAGAGGAAATCGGAGTCAACGTAAAGACATTGAATCGCACGATCACTCAGCTCAAAGAAGATGGATTCTTTACCTTATGCAAAGGGAAAATCACCTTTAACTACTCCCAATATCAAAAAGCACTGGAATATTTAGAATCTGAGAAATCATAAAAAAAGACCACAAAAAGTCTATGCCCCCAAGGTTCTCTTGATAAGCATAGGCTTCTTATATTATAGCGAGATTCATTAAATAATATGTATATATTCCTTATTCTCCAAGGAAGAAAAATCATGATCAAATGTATAAAACTGAACCCCATTTTTTTGACAATACTTCACATAAAGATAATCATTAATATCAATCATATGAATATGGTTAATAATATCCTCTACATCATACTGCAAGTTTCCTATTGTGAACTACCCATAAGCTAAAGTGTATGGGCTTCATGGGAACAGCACTCTAACGAGTGCTTCAACCACGCCAAACGGC
>Cebus_capucinus_imitator_PRJNA485217_SSR105__coassemble_626_pt1 | contig 13261 bp, 9 predicted proteins | sample Cebus_capucinus_imitator_PRJNA485217_SSR105__metabat2_low_PE_004 | metagenome-assembled genome bin Cebus_capucinus_imitator_PRJNA485217_SSR105
CACGCCCACGGGCTGGCTAAAAGTGGCGGTGCGCGGTTGTAATTCTACAATATTCCCATCAATTAAAGTGACAATGCGATCGGCATAGTGTGCCAATTCGTCATCATGGCTGACTAAAATCATGGATTCGTTATTTTTTCGACAAATTCGAACCATCATTTCCATAATTTCTAATGTTGTTTTCGTATCTAAGTTTCCCGTTGGCTCATCTGCAAAAATAATCTTAGGCTTGGCAACAAAGGCTCTGGCAATTCCAACTCTTTGTTGCTGTCCTCCAGACATCTGATTTGGCTTATGCTCTTCTCTCCCTTTTAGCCCAACTTGACGCAACATTTTATAGGCGAGCTTCATTCGAAGTTCCTTTGGCACTCCTTTAAACATAAGAGGCATTGCCACATTTTCCGCCGCTGTCAAAGTAGCTAACAGGTTATACGATTGAAAGACAAACCCGATATTTTTTTGACGAAATGCCGCCAATTGATTTTCTTTTAACTTTGAAATATTGACCCCATCGATCAAAACCTCTCCCTTTGTCGGTTTCTCTAATCCAGCCAATTGGTTTAGTAAGGTTGATTTTCCTGAGCCTGATGTACCAAAGATACAACAAATCTGCCCTTTTGGTATTGTTAAATTAATTTTATTCAGGGCAACTACACGCTCTTCGCCGACCACATAAACCTTTCTTAGATCCTTTACAACAATAGAACCATCACCCATTTTCCCACGTCCTCTCTCTGTCTTTCTCTTTTATAATATTGGGCTTAGATGGATTTTCTTGCCTGCTGCTTCCTTTTCCTTTCTTTGACCTCAATATTATTTCATTGAATTTTTATAAGACTTATCATTGATACGGCTCTTCGTAAATTCAATTTCTATTCCTATTATACTGAATTCTATAAAAAAAAAGAAGAGCTAGGAGCTTACAGAAATCTTACACATTCTCGTCACTCAAAAAAATGGCGTTTTTTAAAAGTTGCTACAAAAAAACAGGAAAGATATCTCTCCTGTTTTTCATATCCGTAAATGGAATCTAAAATTGCTCCATAAACGCTGTTTCCCTTATTTTTTTATGATTTTTTATCTCAATCAGACAGTTTTCGTTACTGAATAAACATGGCATCTCCAAAGGAAAAGAAACGATACTGCTCTTTCACCGCTTCTTCATATGCCGCCATAATCTTCTCTTTTCCTGCCAACGCTGATACGAGCATCAACAATGTGGATTCCGGAAGATGGAAGTTTGTAATAAGACAGTCGACACATTTAAATTGATAGCCTGGATAAATAAAAATTTCTGTCCAGCCACTTGTTTCCCTCACATATCCATGTTCATCGGCTACGGATTCTAATGTTCTTGTGCTTGTCGTTCCAACAGAAATTACCCGTCCCCCTGCCTTTTTTGTTTCATTAATGATAGACACCGCCTCTTTGCTGATCATATAAAACTCAGAGTGCATATGATGTTTTGTCACATCTTCCACTTTCACTGGACGAAATGTTCCAAGCCCTACATGCAGAGTAACTCGGGCAATTTTCACCCCTTTTTCCTTAATTTTCTCTAAGAGTTCTGGCGTAAAATGTAACCCTGCTGTCGGCGCCGCAGCGGAACCTGCATGGGTTGCATAGACGGTCTGATACCGATTTTTATCTTCTAACTGATGGGTAATATAAGGAGGCAGCGGCATCTGTCCAAGAGCATCTAATACTTCTTCAAAAATTCCTGTATAATAGAATTTAATCAGACGATTTCCTTCTTCAACGACGTCCACGACTTCTCCGATTAACAGTCCGCCTCCAAAAGAAATTCTCGTTCCAACCTTTGCCTTTTTCCCAGGTTTTACAAGTGTTTCCCAAACATCATCTTGTTTTCTTTTTAAAAGCAGCAGCTCGATTTTCGCCCCTGTTCCTTCTTTTTCTCCGATTAAACGTGCAGGAATTACTTTTGTATCATTAATGACGAGGCAATCCCCTTCTTTTAAATAGTCAATAATTTCTTTAAAAATATGATGCTCTACGTTTCCGCTCTCTTTGTCCACAACCATAAGCCTTGAGCTGGAGCGATCGAGCAATGGATCTTGAGCAATTAATTCTTCCGGTAATTCATAATAAAAATCTTGTGTTTTCATATTCTTGTTCACTCTTTCTCTTTTCTGTTTCTCTCTCTATTTTACATTATTTTTTTATAATTTCTACCCCTGTATAATAATGTTTTATAATTTCTTTATAAGAATATCCTGCTTTTGCCATTCCTTTTGCCCCTGATTGACTCATTCCTACCCCATGTCCGTAGCCCATTCCTGCAAAATAATACGTTCCGGATTTCGTCGGCGCACTTTTTGGATAATTGGATAAATTATCCTTTCCCATCACAACAAATTGTTCAAGACTTGTGCTGGAAGCCTTGCTCGTGCCGCTGGCGCTTAAAATTGTGCTGGCACTAATTCTTTTTTTCGTCTTTGTGCCTCCTTTGCTAAGCACTGTCACTTGATCCGGCACATCTTTTGAAGAGATCACTTTATACTTGGCGCTTGGCAATCCAAAGTACGTTCTTACCTGTTCTTTTTCTAACGTCACAGAACCAGATTTCCCTGTCACCGTTAAAGCGGATAAATATCCTGAATTCAATCTCGCCCCTTCTGTCACTGCTGTAACGGTTCCTACGCTTTTCCCTTTTGCGCTTAATTTGCTCGCAATCTCTGCATTGGTAAACGTAAAAATCCATGGCGCTTTCTCCGGTTCCGATTCATAAATATCCGAAATATTTCTTAAATATGACACAACGCCGCTCCATACATCTTCACTATTATTGGTCGCCCCTCCGCTCGTTGAGAAAAAGGTAGCATCAATTATTTTTCCATTATAAACAATATATTCTCCTGATGTGCGGTCAATTGCCTGATTCGTTGTGCTTGCCTCTCCTTGATAGCCTTTATACACTTGGCTTGATACGGTATCGTTTAACTTATAAGGAGTACTGCTATTGGAATCCGCTCCTGTTCCCCCTTTATTCACCGCATACGTTCTTGCGACAACCGCCTGCGCTTTTAACGCCTCTTCTGGCCAAAGAGCCGGCATCTCAGAAGCAACAACGCCATATAAATACTCATCGATTGGAACAACATTGACTGCTGTAATCGTCGTTTTTCCATAGGATCCAATTTCTAATCGTCCACGGTACTTTTTAGTTCCAATTGTTAATAATTTAACACCATCTGACTCTGCGTCCACTGGCGCAATTTGCGGATAGCCATTTGTTCCGCTTCCATCATAGAGAATCGTCGTGCTGCTTCCTACCATTTTCACCCGATGTCCGTTGTCGGCACCAAGGCTCTCAAAAGAAAGTCCGGAATTTTTTACTTTTTCAATCTCTTTTTTTAATGCGGATTCACTGGCGCTCTCCCCAATCAACACACGAATATCATTATTCGCCATAAGTCCAATTGCCGTCTCAACTCTATATTTTTTTGCAAGAGAAGCTGCCGCCGCTTGAGCCGACGTATAAGTTTTATAGACCGTCGTCGTCTTCGCATAATACTTTGATGCTTTTGAGAATTGATAGCCCGAAGAGCTTGTTAACGTTGCTATCGCTTTATAAGAATCCGATACGCTATATCCAATGGATATTTTGGAAGTTGTAATGGATACGCTGCTTTTATTCGCAAACTCTGTTGTAAGCCCTACTCTTACATATTCCTCTGTTGCTGCAGCAAAAATCGGCGCCGAAAAAAGAATCATTCCAACTGCCATAACTACTGCCAGCATCTTTTTTTGCCATTGATACATTTCTTTCTCCTTTCAAACAATCAACTTGATCATACTTCGTATCAAAAAAATTTTTATCTATCAAAATAGTTTTTATCATACTCCAAAAAGGCAGTTCGATTTGAAATTGTTACGTTTCAATCGGCTGCCTGTTTTTCATTCTGTTCTATTTTCTTTCTATTTTCATTCCTTATGGCTTATTTATTTGTGTTCTTTTGATAAATTAAAAGTAACCCTTTTAATAGTAAATCATTATCATAGATCACCTTTCGTTTGCAATAAGGAATCACACATTTTGAAAGTCCACCTGTTGCAACGACGGTTGCTTTTTCTCCAAGCTCTTCCTCTATGCGATCAATCATACCATCAATCATCGCCGCATTTCCATGGATCATACCACTTTTCATACAGTCAATTGTATTTTTTCCAATCACTTTCTTTGGCGCTTCAAAACTAATATGAGGCAACTGAGATGCTCTGCTTGAAAGCGCTTCTTCTGATACTTTCATACCCGGATAAATAATTCCGCCAATATAATTTCGGTTTTTATCCACAACAGAACACGTTGTCGCTGTTCCCATATCAAAAATAATAAGTGGTGCTTCATACTCATGAATTGCGGCAACTGCATCTACAACCAGATCGGCACCTAATTGTCCCGGATTATCCATTAAAATATTAAGTCCTGTTTTAATTCCAGGGCCTACGACTAATGGTTTATGCCCTGTGACTTTATAAATCGCATCTTTTAAATTATTGGTAAGAGGCGGTACAACAGAAGAAATAATTGCCCCTTTCACTTTTTCTACATCAATTTTATAAATATCAAATAAAATTTTAAAATTAATGGCATATTCGTCCATTGTTTTATCTCGGTCAGATGCAAGTCTTCCTTCAAATATAATCTTTTCATCTTCAATACACCCAACAACAATATTTGTATTTCCTACATCTAGTGCTAATATCATTTTTTCTCTTTACCTCAATCCGTCTTGTATTGCCTTTTTCGTTTCGGCATAATGCTACAAGTATTGTACATTTTTTTCTTTCAGAAATCAAGTACAAGATAAAAATTTAACAATGTACTTTTTTTATAGAATTTGCTATAATGATAGCATTAAAAAATCATATTTTTAAAATTTACACCATGGAGGTTTTCATACAATGTTAAAAGGAAAAACGGTTCTTTTAGGGGTTACCGGCGGAATTGCCGCTTATAAAATTGCAAATCTAGCGAGTATGCTTGTGAAACAACACGCAGATGTCCATGTATTGATGACACAAAATGCAACGAATTTCATCAATCCAATCGCATTTGAAACTTTGACCAATCATAAATGTTTAATCGATACGTTTGACAGAAATTTTCAGTTCAGCGTCGAACATGTTTCCATTGCAAAATTAGCAGATGTTGTAATGCTCGCCCCTGCTACTGCCAATGTAATCGGAAAAATTGCTCATGGCATTGCAGACGATATGCTTACAACGACTATAATGGCTTGTACTTGTCCAATCATTGTGGCACCTGCTATGAATACGAATATGTATTTCAATCCGATTGTACAAGATAATCTTAAAACGTTAAAACATTATGGATATGAAGTTATTGAACCGGACAACGGCTTCTTAGCTTGCGGAGATGTCGGTGCCGGCAAAATGCCTTCTGAACAAGTTCTCTTTGAACATATTATAAAAGCCATCGCCTATGAAAAAGATCTGAAAGGTCAAAAAATTCTTGTAACTGCCGGCGCCACCCAAGAGGCCATTGATCCTGTGCGCTATCTGACAAACCATTCTTCCGGAAAAATGGGATATGCCATTGCAAAGGCCGCCATGCTCCGTGGTGCTGATGTAACCCTTGTCACAGGACAGACTGCCCTTACCACTCCTCCATTTGTTCATGTCGTGCCTGTTATAAGCGCATCTGATATGTTTGATGCTGTTACAACAAGACAAGGGGAACAGACGATTATTATTAAAGCCGCTGCCGTTGCTGATTACACTCCAAAGACCGTAGCCGATCAGAAAATCAAAAAACACGAAGGCGATCTCTCCATTCCTCTTGTCCGCACAAAAGATATTCTCGGTTTTCTTGGAGAACATAAAAAAGAAGGACAGTTTTTATGTGGCTTTTCTATGGAAACGGAAAATATGTTGGAAAATTCCCGCAAAAAACTGGAGAAAAAGAATCTTGACTTAATCGCTGCCAATTGCTTAAAAACAGAAGGCGCTGGTTTCCAAGGGGATACCAATGTGCTTACATTGATTTCACGAGAAGAAGAAATCGCCCTTGATAAAATGACAAAAGAAGAATGTGCTCATAAACTGCTCGATCAAATTATAAAAATGATGTAAAAAGAAACGGGGTGTCACAAAACAGCCCCGTTTCTTTTTATTAATACGACAGCAACAAATCAAAAACTATGCTTCCAATTTTGTCTGCTGAATCTCTTGAAACTTTGTCGTTCCATCTTCTTTATAATTGGCTTCGTTAAAGTTGCCAACCAATTGATACAGTTCTTTCTTTGTATTCGCTTCCCTTAATGTGTTGAGCTTCAACAGCTTCAGATTTTTACAGCCATAAAAAGCATTTTCTTATTTTTCTCATTTTCTAATTTTATGCACGAAGTTCAATTCCCATTTTCTTCAATTCATCTAAAATCTTTTCTACAACAGTATTGACTTCTGTATCTTCTAATGTGCGATCTTTTCTTCTAAATGTCATAGAATAAGCCACAGACTTAAACCCTTCTTGAATCTGGCTTCCTTCATATACATCGAATAACTGGAAGCTCTCTAAAATGCTTCCACCGCGTTTTTTAATCACTTTTTCCACTTCGCCTACTGGAATATCTTTTCTCATAACCATACTTAAATCGCGAGTCATCGCTGGGAATTTTGCAATTCCTTCATATTTTCTTTCAAAAGTTGCCTTTTCTACAAGAACTGGCATATCGATTACCGCAATATATGCCTCTGTATTCAAATCGTAGTTTTCACAAACTTCCGGGTGAATTTGTCCCATATATCCGACTTTTTCTTCCCCTAAGAAAATATCCGCTGTACGCCCTTGGTGAAGGAAGGAATAGGAACCTTTTGTATATTCAGATTTTCCTTCTAATCCTAATCTTTCAAACAGTTCTTCAAGAACACCTTTTAAATCAAAGAAATCTCCTGCTCCATACATACCGAATGTAAACTGCATTCTCTCTTCTGGAAGCTCTGTAAGAGGGAGTGATTTTGGAAGATAAATATTTCCCATCTCATATAATTTTGCAACTTTATTTCTTCGATTATAGTTTGTTGCTAAAGAAGTGAGCATACCATTTAAAGAAATCGTTCTCATAATGCTAAAATCTTCTCCTAATGGATTCGAAATCACAATGGCTTCTCTTTCTTTTGCATCTTCTGGAAGCAATAACTTATCAAATACTTTTGGACTTTCAAAAGAATAGGTCATTCCACCGCTAAATCCATTTTGTTCTGCAATCTGTCTTGTGAGTTCTTCCACTCTTCCTTTAAATGATTTTTTACCAGCAGTGGCTTCTCCTCTTGGAAGTGTTGTTGGAATATTATCATATCCAAAGAATCTTGCCACTTCTTCTGCAATATCCGCCATGCAGTTTAAATCCTGACGGAAAGATGGAATATGAAGAAGTCCTGTTTCTTTCTCATAGGACACTTCAATTTTCTCTAAATAAGCGAGCATTTCTTCCTCTGTAAGAGTTGTTCCAAGAAGTCCATTGATTCGTTCCGGCTCAAAAGGAACCGTCACTTCTTCTTTCTTCACTGGATATACGTCAACACAGCCTCCGACAACGGTACCGGCGCCAAATTCTTCAATTAACTGGCATGCGCGATTGATCGCGTCCATTGTATTATTTGGCTCTAATCCTTTTTCAAATTTACCGGACGCATCGGTTCTAAGCCCTATTTTTTTGGAAGATAGACGAATGTTTGTTCCATCAAAACAAGCTGCCTCCAATAATAATGTTTGGATATTGTCGGTTACCATGGAGTTTTCTCCCCCCATAATCCCTGCAATTCCAACTGGTTTTTCTGCATCATTGATCATTAATACAGAAGAATCTAACTTTCTTTCTTGTCCATCTAATGTTGTAAAGACATCTCCATCGCTGGCACGTTTTACAACGATTTTATTTCCAGCTATTGTGGAGAGATCATAAGCGTGCATTGGCTGCCCATATTCTTCCATAATGTAGTTTGTAATATCGACGATATTGTTAATTGGACGGATTCCCATTGCCGCAAGTCTTCTCTGTAACCATTTTGGTGAAGGAGCTAATTGAATGTCCTTTACAACTCTTGCTACATAACGTTTGCAAAGTTTATCATCTTCCACTTCTACCTGAATATAGTCGCTGGCTTTTTCTTCATTTCCAGTTTCTTTGATGACTGGTGGATAAAAAGGCTTATGGAATGTAGCAGCTACTTCTCTCGCCATTCCGATCATGCTAAAGCAGTCCACACGGTTTGATGTGATTTCAAATTCCACAACAGCATCATGAAGTCCTAACGCTTCAATGGCATCATCTCCCGGTTTCACACCATCTTCTTCGCTAAAAATGTAAATTCCTTCTTCTGGCGCTTCCGGATACATTTCTCTTGTAGAACCTAATTCTTCAATGGAACACATCATACCAAAGGATTCCACTCCACGAAGTTTTCCTTTTTTAATCTTAATTCCTTCCTCTGGAAGAGGTCCACCATCATGACCTCCTGCAACCATTCCGCCAACTAAAACAACTGGCACAAGATCGCCTTCTTTTACATTGTTGGCTCCTGTCACAATCTGAATTGGCTCTTCTTCCCCTATGTCTACTTGACAAATAATTAATTTTGTTGCATCTTGATGTTTTTCAATTGATTTAATTTGCGCAACAACGATTTTATCTAAATTTTTATCGAGTTCTACTGCAGTTTCCACATGAGAACCGGATAATGTCATTTTATCTACATATTCCTGAAGCGTACAATCGAGATCAGGAACATAGGCTTTGATCCATGAAATAGGTGTATTCATAACTTTGCTTTCCTCCTAGAACTGTTTTAAGAAACGTACATCATTTTCATATAAAAGACGCATATCATCAATTTCATATTTTAATAGAGCAACACGCTCTAAGCCAATACCAAAGGCGAATCCTTGATATTCTTTTGGATCGATTCCACATGCCTCTAATACATTTGGGTGTACCATTCCACACCCTAAAATTTCAATCCAACCGCTTCCTTTACACATACGACAGCCCTTTCCACCGCATTTAAAGCAAGTGATGTCTACTTCTGCGCTTGGCTCTGTAAATGGGAAATGATGTGGGCGGAATTTTACTTTTGTATGTTCCCCAAAGAATTCTTTTGCAAACTGCTGTAAAGTTCCTTTTAAATCAGAAAAAGTGATTCCTTTGTCTACAACCAATCCTTCTACTTGATGGAAAGATGGGGAATGAGTCGCATCTACTTCATCGGAACGGAATACTCTCCCTGGAGCGATCATGCGAATTGGCATTTTTCCTGTTTCCATAACACGAGCTTGTACCGGAGAAGTCTGGGTTCTTAATAAAATATCTTTTGTAATAAAGAACGTATCCTGTTCATCTTTTGCTGGGTGATTTTCTGGAATATTTAACATTTCAAAGTTATATTTATCGTATTCCACTTCTGGTCCTTCCACCACTTCGTATCCCATACCGATGAATACTCGCTCTAAATCATCAAGAGCGATCTGATTTGGGTGGCGGTGTCCCATATTGATTTTCTTTGCTGGAAGCGTTACATCGATGGCTTCCGCTTTCATCTTTTCTTCTCTCACTTTTTTCTTTAAGATTTCAGTTTCTTTTGCTAAATATTCTTCAATGGCTGCTCTCGCCTCATTTACCATCTGTCCCACTTTTGGGCGGTCTTCCGGAGCAACGTCTTTCATTCCCTTTAATACTTGTGTTAATTCCCCTTTTTTTCCTAAGAAAGACACTTTAATCTCATTTAAAGCATCTAAACCGATGGCATTTTCAATCTGTGCAAATGCAGACTCTTTAATTGCCTGAAGTTTTTCTCGCATTGTCATTTCCTCCTATATCAACGATTAAAATATAAAAATATACCCCCATATTTTTCTTTCTTTTTATAAAAAATAAAGAAAAATATGAGGGACGAAAGTTTCCGTGGTACCACCCTGATTTCTGAATAGAACTTCTATTACAGACACTCTTTTTGCGTAACGTGCAATTCCGTTATTTCCTACTAAAGAATGTTCTTATTCAGAAATACTGCTCAGATGGGAATTTCATTTGCAATTTGAACTTATTTGTGCTTTCAGCCAATGACACAAACTCTCTGAAAAGAAAACTGCAACTTACTATACATCGTCTATGCATTTTTTTATATTTTTTTCTTATACTATTAGAAAGCAAAGATTTTGTTAAAATTTTTACTTGCTTGTTTTATTTTAACACAATGTTTTTCTGTGTCAAGCATTTTACTTGTTTTTTCTGTAGATCTATGCTAAAATCCTTGTGCTTTGTTCTATCTATCGATTAGAAAAAATAGGAATATGAATCAGAAAGCGAGGTGCTAAGTGGGAATCTTTTTACCACAATCAAATGAATTTACTTCAACTTTTTTTAAAAGGAAAAGCATTTTTACTGAAATATAAAGAGGATCATGTTTCAGCTTTTGCGGCTCAAGCTGCCTTTTTTACTTTTTTATCATTTTTACCTTTTATTTTATTCTTGTTAACGATGGTACAGTATTTACCAATTGAACAGGATATGTTAACAAAGGCAATTCTCATGATCGTTCCAAAAGAAACAGATGCTCTTGTGGAATCCTTAGTCACTGGGCTTTATTCCCAAGTGAGCAGCACGTTAATTTCTGCAACGATTATCACTGCCCTCTGGTCGGCATCTCGAGGTATTTTATCCATCAATCAAGGATTGAATACGATTTATGAAAGCAAGGAAACAAGAAATTATATTTTTCTTCGCATTGTTTCTATGTTTTATACTTTTATATTTTCTATCTTAATTTTATTATTATTAATCATTGTCGTCTTTGGAAACAGCTTATATGCCTATATTATAAAGTTCGTTCCGATTATTGGAAAAATCCTTGATCCAATTCTTAGTTTTCGTTATTTAGGTGCAGGCATTATTCTCGTATTATTTTTCTGTGTTGCTTATACGTTTATCCCAAACTGCCGTCTACGCTTTTTAGATCAGCTTCCGGGCGCTATTTTTGCGATGCTCGGCTGGACTGGGCTTTCTCTTGCCTTCTCTATTTATGTGGATAATTTTGGGAACTTTTCTGATATGTATGGCAGTCTTACAAGTATTATGATTCTAATGATTTGGCTTTATACTTGTATGACCATTTTTTTACTTGGCGCAGAAATGAATTATTTTTTACAAAATATTTGGTTTGATGAATATTTATAAAAGAAAGAGCTAGACTTTTAAAAGCCTAGCTCTTTCTTTTATATCACTTATTTCTTATTTTTTTGTAATTTTAAAGGTTATTGTTCTCGTTCCACCATAACTTCCTTTTCCAGTAATATAAATGTATGCTTTTCCTACCTTTCGATTATTGGTGTAAGAGACCGTATAATCCGTACCTTTTTTCAGCACTTTTTTGCCATCTGTCACTTTAATGGTCGGTTTAATTAACTTTCCTGTATATGTATAATTTTTCACTTTTGCAACGGTCACGTTATCAATACTTTTTAATTTCTTGGAAATCCAGAACGTCATTGTCTTCGTTCCTGTATAACTTCCTTTTCCTTTAATCGTAACAGTCGCTTTTCCTGCTTTTACATTGTTTTTATAAGAAACGGTATAGTCGGTTCCTAATTTTAACTTTGTCGTTCCATTTTTAATGACAACATTTGGTTTTACCGCTTTTTTTGTATATGGCTGAGTTGCAATTTTACTAAAAGTTAAGGAATTAATATCCATCTGTTGAATGACAAATGTTTTTTGTACAGTTCCGCTATAATTTCCTTTTCCTTTAATAATCGCTGTTGCCGTTCCAACATTTGTATTATTTTTATAAGTTACCGTATAGTCGCTTCCTTGCTGTAAAATAACATAACCATGTTGGACAACTACTTCTGGTTCTATTGCTGAACCTGTATATGTCTGTTCTGCAATGTCTTTAATCTTTGCATTTGAGATAGAAATTGTGCTGATACTATCGTCTTCATCGCTATCATTCGTATCATCACTTTGATTATTATCTTCCGGCTGTTGTTCCATAGTATCACCTAAATTTCCAACATTTGTGCTATCTTCTGCACTTTCTCTTTGTTCCGTTGTTTCGCTGCCGGATACAACAAGATCAATACCAACTGCTTTTATTTGAAATGTCTTTTTCGTTGCCGTTTGTGTTAAAACGGCAACTTCTTGTCCTTCATTTTCAAATAATTCATCGGCATCGGATAAATACATTGTTAAAATGCTCGAATTATCCGTTCCATTTTGAAGACTATAAGTTTTAATACTTGCTTTTACTCCTGATGAAAATTGTATTCCAACATCACTTTTTGATATTTGAGGAGTAATTTCAAATTTCATACTCAATGTTGTAACATCTTGTAACTCTGTTGTATCAAGCCCAATGGATACGCTTCCATCTTTATTCTCTAACTGTATGCTATTATCTGACACCGTATTGGAAGCCGCTTTTACTGTGGAAACCATCGCAAAACTTCCAGCGACAATAACAGCCATCATAATCCCTAATTTTTTTAAGTTTTTCATAGCAACCCTTCCTTTTATTACATGAGATACCCTTTGATTTTCTCTACCATAGCTTGTATCGTAAACTGTGTATCTTCTCCTTCAACAGTAATGGCACTGCCTGTTACAACATCTTCCTCAACAGTTCCATCTGCGCTATCCGAACTATTCGAACTATCTGACTCATGATCATCTTCTAAAGAAATATTTGGTATTTCTTCTGGTAACGTTACATATAACGTATCACTTACGAGACGTTCCTGATCATTTGTGTAAGGATTTTGTACACGATACAGTTCCGCCATAACAGATTTTAAATCTTTGATATTCATTTCTTTTAAATCTTCTGGGCTAATATAATAAATCCATGTTCCAGCTGATATTTCTCCAAGCTGACCGTTCTTTGGCTCTTCTGCAAAGATAATCTGTTCACCGTTGATAATATTGCCATCTTGATCCTTTAACAGCACAACATTATATGCTGGATTTCCTTTATACTCTCCTGTGAAAATTAAAGAACCTTTTTTGATAACATCTTCTTCATTATCTCCGTATTTATAATCCTTTGTTAAATATCCAATTCCATTATCAACAAGCTCTACATTATCTCCTGCCGGTTCTAATATATCTAATTCTGAAAGTGCAATCGTAGATTGCCCAACTGCCTCAACTTTTAAATAAGCAGCATCATATGTCTTCTTTTGTCACCACATGACCTTTGCGAAAAACGGCGTCCTTTGTGACGC